>ERZ777305.16-NODE-16-length-264690-cov-12.666250_pt1 | contig 264690 bp, 267 predicted proteins | sample MGYA00374965_ERZ777305 | MGnify/ENA primary metagenome ERZ777305 (study PRJEB29328, sample SAMD00013331) | mouse gut metagenome | study: EMG produced TPA metagenomics assembly of the Metagenome analysis of fecal microbiota from mouse which was promoted...
GACGCGCAGGCTTCAGGTGCCTGTTGTAGCAATACAGTGAGGGTTCAAGTCCCTTTTCCTGCATAGGCGGAAGTGTCGGAACTGGCAGACGAGCAAGACTAAGGATCTTGTGATAGCAATATCGTGTGGGTTCAAGTCCCATCTTCCGCAGTTTACGGCGTAAAATCGAACTTTAACAGTTCAGGTTTTGCGCCGTTTTTTGCATTGAATGTTACAAATACGTGAAATGGGACTTGAGCCCGTTCAATTGTCCCATCTTCCGCAGTATGAAAAAAGAAACCTTATGTTGGATGAGGTTTTTTTTTGTTTCGCATCTATAACAGATTATTCATCAAATAAATCAGCAGGCAGTCCGGCTGAATATGACATTCATGATAAACTTTGTATCGTGCTTTTTTCCGAAATACTTCTTGACATAGAAACAAAGTCGTGGTAGATTATTAAAAAATTTAGGAGAGCATAGAGATGCAGAGCTTACATTTTACAATGATCAATGTGTACATGTATTATAGACGTACTGAGAGGTAATTGTGTTTCGACCGGATGCACAGTTACGCGGGTAGGTCTGATATGTCTGTGCATAGAAATCGGTAGGTGTAAGTCATAATCTTATAAAATGTTTGTATAGCCGACCGTTTTGAAAGTGCACTGGACATATGATATGTTTGGTGTATTTTTTTGCTGAAAGTCTTTGATTTTTTGAACAAAAGATTTTCGCTTTCAGGATAAATGTGAGCGGGTTTATAAATAAGGGATTTCATAAAGAAAAGATTTCACAAAGAAATGGTTTCGATTTACATGGAGGTGTATATGGAAGTAACGTTATCAAGGGCGGATATCGGCGACGCAAAAGAACTGCACGCCATGCAGGCAGAAGCTTTCAAAGAGTTGTTAGAGAAATATCAGGATTTTGATACAAATCCCGGAAACGAAGGTGTGGAAAAAGTAGAAGCTCGTTTGAAACAGGACTTTACATTTTATTATTTTATCTGCATCGGACAACAGAAAGCCGGGGCTGTCCGTGTCGTTGACAGAAAAGAAACAGGAAAAAACAAGAGAATTTCCCCAATATTTATATTGCCGGAATTTCAAGGGAAAGGCATTGCGCAGAAAGCGATCCGGCTGTGCGAAGAAATGCATGGGAGCGGAAACTGGGAATTGGACACGATTTTGCAGGAACCGAAAAACTGTCATTTATATGAAAAAATGGGGTACCGGCAGACTGGCAGAACACAGGTCATTAACGAAAGACTTACATTAACATTTTATGAAAAAAAGGAGGCAGGCAGAAAATGAATGTAATCATACTTGGTTCGGGGGGCTGTGTCAGCACGCCCAGGGCATGCTGCAATTGTCGTGTATGCACGGAAGCGAGGCAGAAAGGATTTCCTTATGCAAGAACGGGCTGCAGCCTGTTTGTTGAAGATGTGAACGTATTGATCGATACGCCGGAGGATATCAATGCTTCCCTAAATCATGCCGGAATACAGAAAGTGGAGCATATTTTGTATAGTCATTGCGATCCCGATCATACAATGGGAATGCGTGTGATAGAGCAATTGAAAATGGACTGGCTTGCCGGTTCGCTGGGAAAGAAAACGGATGATCCGATAGAAATTGCTTCTTTGCCCGCCGTTCTTCAGGATATCAAAAAGCAGGGTACAAGGTATGGCTCAGCCATTGAATATTATGAGGCAAAGGGTCTTGTATATACAAAAGAAATTCGTGTATTTGAAAAGGATCATATTTTGATCGAACTGATTCCGGCAGACGAGCAGGAGCACGTGGCAATATTCATCATTTCATCGAGCGGCAAAAAAATCATTTATGCGCCATGTGATGTGAAGCCGTTCCCGGAGTCAGAAAAATTTCAGGGTGCAGATGTTTTGATCATTGGGAATACCATTGTGGGGGATGTATTGAAGGATGGTTTCATATTAGATGAAGATAACCCGCTGCGAAAAGAACTGTTTACTTTAGATGAAGTTGATGCGATACGCAGACAGTATGGGATCCAAGAAGTGATCATCACACATTTGGAGGAAGACTGGGGGAAATCATATGATGATTATAAAGGATTGGAGAAAGGATTGGATTCCATACATTTTGCGTATGACGGATTGAAGGTAAAATTGTAAAGAAGTTATTAGCATAGTTGTCAGGATGCTGCGTTGTTTTTTTGGAGGGCAGTTCAATAAGTTCAAAATTACCGTATTTTTTGTGCTATACTGTTTAGAAAGCTTTTTGGAATGAATAAATCAGTTATTCTGACTAATAACCAGTCGAAAGGGGAAGAACGTGAAACAAAAATCTAAAAAGAAAAAGGTTCTCATCATTGTATTATCTGTCTTGGCGATACTACTCATTGCCGGAGACTGGGCATTAACCGTAATGGTATATCATGAGAATTTTAACCAGCGATTTGAGAGCTATGAGCCGCTTATGCTGTATGTTGATGATTTTGACGGATTGCAGCGCACGAAATATGAGTTTCAATCCAATAAGGGGCAGAAACTGGCGGGATATCTGTATCGTTCGGGAGAGAACCAGCGAGGCATCGTTGTAATGGCACATGGCTTTGGCGGAGGAGGGCATAATTCTTATATGGATTGCGTGAGTTATTTTGCCAGTCATGGATACTATGTTTTTGCCTATGACGCTACGGGAAATGATGAAAGCGAGGGGGAAGGAGTCGGAGGACTTCCACAGGGGGTAATAGACCTTGACTATGCGATCACGTTTGTGGAAGAAAGCGGATATTTCCCAAGTCTGCCAATCGTTTTATTTGGTCATAGCTGGGGCGGTTACAGTGTTTGCAGCGTACTTACATACCACCCCGAAGTAAAAGCAGTGATAGCTTGTTCGGGTTTTAATGCTTCGCCGGATTTGTTTGTATCAGAGGGAAAAAAGCAGATAGGGAATGGCATCTATCTGATGCTGCCGTTTGTAAAGCTGCATGAGAGGATTCAATATGGCAGATACGCTTCCAATACAGCGATGGACGGCTTTTCAAAAAGCGATGCTGCTGTTATGATCGTGCATAGCTTTGATGATGAAGTTGTTCCGGTTGAATACGGCTATGAAATTTATTATGAAAAGTACAAGGATGATCCACGCTTTTGCTTCGTTCCTCTTGAAAATAGAGGGCATAATTATTTTAATGATGGCACTTATCGTAATGAGTTTGAGGCAGAATTTGATGACTGGCTGAAAACGCTTGACTACGACTATGATTCTGCGGAAAACAAGGAACGGTTTGCGGAGGATAAAGCCGATTATATATGCCAAAACCTTGACAGGGAAAAGTGGTGTGATTCATTGGATTTGGAGTTGTTTGAGGACTTTGTTGGTTTCTATGATGAACATTGTCAGTAAGCCGGCATATGCGGGGCATGCAGACATCACTGCTCAGATCTCCACACTATGCAGGGAAAGCGTGTGTATCTCCTTATCATTGAACAGACCAAGCGACGGAGGATCATAAGTAAACAGCATGAAGCAAAAAAACAAAACCGCCGTAAGCGCATAGATCAGCGTCGCATACGACTGAAGCCTGCAGGACTGCGTCAGCCGATATGCGGCGTAAAATGCGGCGACAGCGCTGATGAGAAACGTTGCGATATCCAAAACAAAAAAATCCCGGTGCAGGACGGCGGTATATGTGTAATATAAAACCGGGATCAGAAAGGTTCCAAGCAGGTTCCCGAAGCAGAGGGAACACATCATGCACGGTTCCTTGTCTTTGAAGCGCAGAACTAGAACGGCTGAGTAGAGGAGCATCGGAAAAAACAGAAGCTTCATATGCTCCCATATCGACTCGTTGACTGGCGTAAAAAGACCAACGATCGGATTTTCTCCGCTCCAGTCATATAGAAAATGTGCGAGCGTTCCTGTGACCAGAACAAAGAACACCCCGATGATCATACTGGTTTTTAGCGTTTTCATGACGACCGCCTCCAAAGAAAGTATACGTCGTATAAAAAGAATTATGTGCCGCTTATGGGTGCGGCGCGAATGATCTGATAAAGTATTTGAAAACTACAACAATCGAAACACCATATCTGGTTCGGGAACCGGATGAAGTCACTCTGACCTTTGAACAGGAAGTATCTTTTATCAATCATTTATCAATCATTGTTTGGATTCAGATAAATCGCTGATGCTGATTGCAACCTTAAATGAAAGACATATTGGAAATTGTTCTCTAAATCCGATCGGCAGCTATAGAAAGGGGGATGATAGAAGAACTCATGAGACTTGCACAAAACCGTGACGAAGATGCTTTGAAGCCTATCAAGGTTTTTCTTGACAAGCCGCATTTCCTTGTGATATGTTTAGACCAATGATATAAAACAATATAGAATAGAAAGGTGGCTTACGTGTGTATATTTCTATTTGCGTTATTCGCATCCGCATTCAGGGGCGATAAAAAAGCAGATTAGCGGTATCCCGTGGAATGGGATTTTTTTGCGTGCAGATAGAAATCAGGTAGGTTTGCCAGAAGACGGCATAACGAGGGTTTTGTGCGGTCATTTTTGCTTATGCCATAAAAGCTGTCGTTTCACGATTTGATGATCGTGAAAGCGACCGTTTCCGGATTCGTTTTTATGGCGGTATCGTGTGCATGGTTAGCAGAGAAATTTCATTTTGGGAAGTTCTCTGCTTTTTTATTGCCTTTTTGTAGAAAAACGGGCGGTTTGTCCTATAAACTGCCGGGACAGTGCAGAAAGGAGAGCAGCGATGCAAAAAAAGCAGGGATATGCGTCTGGAAAAAATCAGACATGCAGAAATATACAACGGTTGAGTGGTGCGAAAGGCAGCGGAAATACGGGTAAACAGGGCAGCAGAAGTACAGGGAAACAGGACAACAGAAATACGGTTAAGCAGGACAGCAGAAATAAAGGGAAACAAGGCGGAAAAAATGCAAGGAAACAGGGCAGCAGGAATACGGATAAACGGGGCAACAGAGATATAAATAGGCATGGCGTGAAAGGTAAGCGGGATATTGCTGCGCAGATATCGGCCTCCCAGAATTTTATTACAAAGGGAAGCCTTATCCACAGGATTATCCGTTTGAGCGGGATCGGAAAGGGAGATACCGTCTTTGAGATCGGAACCGGAAAAGGACATTTGACCGAAACATTATGCAGACAAGCAGGTTATGTGCATTCTATCGAAATAGACCCAGAGCTGTGCGACACAGCCCGGGAGCGTCTGCAAAAATGTAAAAATCTTCAGCTTATCTGTGGAGATTTTTTGCAGTATAAACTGCCTGCCCAGGGGGACTATCTGGTATTTGCCAATATCCCTTACTGTATTACCACGCAGATAGTTGAGAAATTAACCGGACAAGTCAATCCTCCGAGGCATATATGGCTAATCATGGAAAAAGGAGCCGCGAAACGGTTTATGGGTGTGCCGCAGGAAACAGAAAAGTCCTTACAGATGAAAGTTTACTGGGATTCGGAAATCCGCTATTTTTTCCGCAGGGATGATTTTCATCCCATGCCGTCGGTGGATTCTGTTCTCGTTCATTTTTCGCTGAAAAAAGAACCTGAACTGAACCCGGACGAGTATCAGGCTTTTTGCCGGTTTGTAAAAGAGGGCAGGAAGCGGGGCGTCTGCGGAAAAGGCGGACTTCTTACGAACAGGCAGGCACAGGCGGCCTTAAAACGTGCGGGACTGCCGCATGCCCATGAAGACGGCGTGACGCTGTATATCCAGTGGCTCTGCCTTTTTCGATGCTGGCAGACCGGGCAGAAACAGAAGCGCTGACGATATCATCGTTTTTTTGATATACGTTGTCAAAGGGCGTTTCGCAATTGTTAACATGAAATATATAAAAGGTCAGGAGAATTTGGTATATCAAGAGAGGGGATGACGGGCGGAATACGAAAAAAGCCGAAAGTGCTTTCTTTCTTTCAGGAAAGAGATTATAATGGGAGCAACCGGGAGTTTCGGGCAAGGGGGTACATATGGTAAAGAGAAAGCAAAAAGCATCAGGGATGGGGCGCACTATAAAGAAACTGTCTTTTCACAGTATTATCACAAAGATGATCGCGGCGTTCCTTGTACTGATCGTTATGATCGGGATATTGGGCGGGGTATCTTATCTGGTGGCGAAGCGTACAGTCACAAATGAGGTAAAGACTTCGCTTGTTGATACGATTTCGGCAAAGGGAAGTTATCTGGAGCTCGGTTTACAACAGGTAGAGGACCGGATGCTCGAACTGATGACATTAGATGAAACTGTGGCCTATTACCTGAACCCGAATCTTGACCTAAATGCGCTGACCGAGGAACAGAGGGAAGCGAAAGGGATCGTACAGTCCCGTATACAAAGCTTACAGACAATATCGGATTTTATTTATCATGCGTATCTGATCAGTGACCATGCGACCGGTTTGACGACGACGCCTGCGGATATCAGCATTGATTTTTATACAACGTTTGCGGAGGCAGCGGATGGCGCGGCGATCGCGGAGGCTTCGGGGAACTATGGCTATATGGGAGCGCATCCGACGCTGGAGGCGCGTGTATTAGAGAAACTGGAGACATTTGACAGTTCAGATTATGCGATTAGTCTGTGGCGTAAGATCAACATCCGGGGGAATCTTGTTCTGATCGTGGATATTGACAGAAGCGTAGTTTACGATGCACTGTCCGAACTGGATAATGGCGTGGGAAGCTACACGGCGTTTATTGCGCCTGACGGAAATGAGACAGTTTACTGCGGTACGGATAACGGAAAAGCGGTATCTTCTGCAGAACCGCCGGTATTCAGTGAGCTTGGCGTGTATCGGAATGCAATGAATGCGGAAGCTCCGGAGGGATACAGTGAGGTAAGATGGCGTGGAAGGCAGTATGTGTTTGCCTATTCACGCATTGGCGAAACAGGCGCGATGCTTGCAACACTGACACCGACAAGCAATTTTTTAGGAGCCGTGAAGACGATTCAGCTTGTTACGTTTGTGATCGTGATCGTGGCGCTTGCAGCGGCAGTCGTGATGTGCTTCCTGTTATCCAGGACATTGAGTACCGGCGTGGCAAATATCACAGAACCGCTTGGGCGTGCCGCGCAGGGAGATTTTACGGTTAGTCTGCGCGCAAATCGCAAAGATGAGTTTGGGCAGATCGCGTTAAGCATTGAGGAAATGATCGCGAGCATCAGAAGACTGATCGCAGGCGTGAAGAATGTGATGGAGACGGTGACCGATGCGTCGGGGCTGGTAGGTGATAATACGGACCGGCTCATCTCATCAAGCGATGAGATTTCCATAGCGATCGGTGAGATTGAGCATGGTGTGACGGAACAGGCACAGGATTCACAGAACTGTGTGGAACATATTCACAGATTATCAGATCAGATCCGTACGGTATATGAGTATACGGATGAGATCACCCGCGTTTCTGAAGATGCAAATCGTACGATCACCGATGGGATGAAAGTCATTGATGAGTTAAGCTTGAAATCCAAAGCGACTGAGGATATTACAGGTGCGATCCATAAGGATATTATGTCGCTGAGCGAGCAGACAAGGTCGATTGGCGATTTTGCGAACATCATCAATGATATCGCGTCCCAGACGAATCTGCTTTCGCTGAACGCTTCCATTGAGGCGGCTCGTGCGGGTGATGCAGGGAGAGGATTCTCCGTTGTTGCAGAAGAGATCCGCAAGCTTGCCGATCAATCTTTAGAGGCGGCAAAGCAGATCGGGGAGATTGTAGAAGGCATTCAGAGGCAGACCGGCGACACGGTGGAGAGTGTGAACAAAGCGAATGAAATTGTGGCTTCACAGAATGATTCCCTGAATCATACACTGGATGCGTTTCATAATGTGAATGAGCGCGTCGGCATGATGGTAGGTAATCTCTCTAAAATTACCGAAGGTATGGAGCTGATCGAGAATACGAAAAAAGAAGCAGTCAATGTGGTCATGAATATTTCGGCCGTATCCGAGCAGACAAGCGCTAATTCACAACAGGTGGAGGGCAATGCAAGACGTCAGAAAGATGCGGTGGAGGAACTTCAAAAGACAGTGCAGCTGTTGCAGACGGGTGCCGAGCAGCTTGATGAGGCGATCAGCCACTTGCGGGTTGAGTAAAAATAGAAACTGGTATTTAGCAGACAAAATGGCGGGGCAGCAAAAGCGCGGGGGCAATCATGCACTCGCGCTTTTTGGGCAGGGGTCGATCAGCTCATAGACGGAGTGGCGTTTTGAAGTGTTTTAAGATGCTTCAATTCTGCCTCAAAATGCGCAAAGCGCGATGATGATACTCTCTATGACCAGACGGATGATATGATGTGAAATATGTATATGGTTTTGACGCATTCCGTTGATGAGCGCACCAATAGAGATCGCTGCCATTCCTGTAATACCGACGATTAAAAGAACAGCAGCATGACGGCTCATAAATACATTCAAGGAACCGTATGCCAGGATCAATAAACTTCCGCACAAAATAAAGGCAGATGCAATGTTTTTTCTGCGTCCTTTGCATACTGCCAGAATCATGACGCAGGCATACAAAACTGTCAGGACCATTCCTAAGATTTTCATTTCCGTAATTCCTCCCATGATTTTTAATCGTTCATCTTAGCAGATATCATTCAGGTGAAGGGCGCTACGGCGGGTTTTCCTTTTGGTATTCCAGGATATCGCCGGGCTGGCAGTTAAGCGCTTCGCAGATTGCTTCCAAAGTGGAAAAGCGGACGGCACTGATCTTTCCGGTTTTCATTTTAGATAGGTTCACATTCGCAACGCCCACTTTTTCTGATAATTCTTTCAGCGACATTTTCCTGTCCGCCATTACTCTGTCTAACCGCATAATAATAGGCATTCTGTCACCTCACAAAGTTTCATCTGACGCCTGCTGCAGATCGCAGCCATAACCAAAGATGAAAGAAATACAATAAATGACCAGACCGCTGATCAGACCGACGGCGTTGATGTGCCATGATAGTTCACCAATGGTATAATAATCTACCAACGCGTCGCTATAGCTTCCGATCAGGCTTATGATGATCGTAATACTTGCAATAAACTTGATCCGTACCGTGTTCTTATGAATAAATGGAGTGTATCCGCTTTGCAGATCTTGAAAAATACCATGAACGATCAATACGGCAAGCAGGATCAGCAATGTGTCAAGAAGCATGAACAGAAACATGATGAGCAGTGACTTTGGCGCAATTTCTAATATGGATCCGTTGTTTGCGGTAACGCGGAATGCGGCAAGAAACGAAGATTTGGTATGTTCGGAAGAAAAAAGTAAAATACCGATCGCCATAAGCGCTAATAGTGCGGTCACAGTCAAAACAACAATTCCGATTTTGAGAAGAACTGCGATAAAGCGGCTTGTGCTTTTGATTTTTAGCTGGTATGGAGACATAGTTTTCCTTTCCCTGACACCCTGTCTTGACAGATCATGTTTCGTTATGATCGGACAGTCTGTGTCAGTGTTTTCATTTACTGATACTGAAAGCCCCGAATTGTGATCTGGGACTCCATATCCGGAATCATATCATGCGAATCTGCCGTTGTCAATCAAAATTAACGTTTATCATTAAAATATTTATGATAAATGAGTAGCGTGGGAGGGGAAGGATGACGGGGAAAACGGATTAAGAGGGAAGAGAAATCCGAAAGCGAACGGAAAGTCATAAAAATGAAAAAGGCAAAGAACCGGAACATGATGCGGCTGGCTGCGGATGGGTGTCTTGAAACAGACATTGGTACTTTAATGCAGGAAATGGTCTTTTTGTGCCACATCGTTACAGAAACGGGCTTAAACAGCCGATATAACTGATAAGAATCAGATACGTTAGAGATACGTTAGGGAAGGGGACAAGAAAGATGGCTGTCGGTAAAATGGATAATGAGAACGCGGCACAGACACGGAAGTTCCCTTTTGTCGAGGGGAGTGCAGTCGTCACGGCGCAGTCGCTGATTTATGTGGAAACCGACCGCCACAGGAATCTGTTTCATATGACGGACCGGATATACAGCATTTACCGGAAGCTTGATGAAATTGAGGGTCAACTGGAAGGACTTGATTTTGTCAGGGTGCATCGGAGTTTTTTGGTCAATATGCGTTATATACGGCGGATCAGCAGTTATGTCTGTTACCTGAAAACCGGAGAACAGATATCCGTCCCGAAACCGAGGTATCCTCAGGTTAAAAAGCAGTATGAACAATTTTTGATGCAGGATACGGAAAAAGTATAGTATAGCAGGTTTTTAGAACGGAGAGTCAGGATGCATGCGGGGTGCGGCAGTTTGACGAAAGTCTTAGGAGGATGATGATCAGAATGATGCTTGATGCGATGCAGGATCGGATACAATACCGCGGGATATGGGCGGGTAAAAAAAGAACGGCGGACAAAGCAGGGACAGATCCCGGGCGGACGGATGGGACGGCAGGCGGCGCAGGATTTTCGGACTCATTGGCGCAGGCGGCAGGAGGAAAACGCGCAGACGCTATGGGAGACCCGCAGGCGGAGGCAGCCGCAATGGAAGTGGATACGCGTTCGCTTCGGGAGAAAATGCAGGATATTATCGACAAGCTGAATGAGAAGGTTCGAAAGGGCGAGACCTCTCCAAGCTTTCAGATCGGCGCACAGTCCTTTACAATCGAGGAATGGGACAGGATGATCGAGCGGATCGACGCCGCTCAGGAGGAAGCGCGGGAACAGCAGCGGGCAAGGCGGGGGGAACGCTTAAAAGAGGAAGCGCAGAAGGGCGTGGCACAGGCAGATTTTATGGATAACCGCTATGCAGAGAAAGGCGTGATCCGAAAGGACGATGATACGCTGACGATCGAGGAACAGCTGGAGCGTATTTTGCTGGATATGGATGATCCCGACGAACGGGTTAAGACAGCGGAGGATGAGGAAGATGCGCGCGGCAGGGAACATGCAGGCGATGCCGCTGAGTCGGTACCGGCAGTTTAACAGTCATATAAAACATTTTTTTTGGTGTCACGGGAACGGAAAATCCTGTGACACCTTTTTGCATCATGGGCATAAATGTGTTATGATAAAAATGTTTATCGTTGCGTAAGACAGAAATATTCGGCAGCGGGAGGTCTGTGATGAAGAAAAAATGGTGGCTTGGGCTGATTCCGGCGGGGGCAGTCCTGTTTGGCGGATACCGGCATATGAGAAACCGGCACCACACGCTGATGAGTGATGCGGGTGAGCAGGCGTCTATACAAATGAAAAAAGGAAAGGCTGCGGCTTGGAAAGAGTATCCGAGACCGCAGATGAGGCGGCAGGACTGGGTGAGCTTAAACGGAGCGTGGGAATGTAACGGTCAGACAGTCATGGTGCCGTTCCCGCCGCAGTCCGTGCTGTCAGGGTATCGCGGTCATGTCGCTGCAAAGCTGATATACCGGCGTTCGTTTGTTCTGCCGAAGCAGTTTGAAGGAAAGCGCATTCTACTTCATTTCGGTGCGGTTGACCAGACTGCCGAAGTGTATGTGAACGGGCAGTATCTCGCGAAGCATGAAGGCGGTTATCTGGCGTGGACAGTCGATGCGACGGAGGCGGTTTTACATGATAAGGAGAATGAACTCAGCGTCATTGCGATCGATACGCTTTCCCACGATTATCCATACGGAAAACAGCGTAAAAAGCGCGGCGGCATGTGGTATACGCCGGTCAGCGGAATCTGGCAGGGCGTTTGGATGGAGGCAGTGCCGGACCGTTATATCCGTTCCGTGCAGATCACACCTGACTTAAAGGGAATTGATCTGAAGTTGGATCTTGCGGTGCATGATGGCATTGGAAAGCCGGATACGGCGATATGTGCCGGCATCGGAAAGCCGGATGCAGGGGGGCATGACAGCAATCGTAAAGGGGATACGGCGGCACATGACGGTGATGCGGACCGCCCGGTTACGGTGACTGTGCGCGTGACGCTTTCGAACGGGATGATGCGCGTATATCAGGAGTGCATGGATGAACGGACGCTTGCGCAAAAAGGGATGCGTATTGAACTTGCGGGGACGCCATGCGCGGACGGACACGCATACAGGCCCCGGTTGTGGAGTCCTGATTTCCCATATTTATATTCGATGAGCGTGAGTGTGGGAGAGGATACGGTAGAAAGCTATTTTGCATTGCGTACGGTCGAAATTCGTGAGATTCAGGGAGTACGGCGGGTCTGTCTGAACGGTGAACCGGTTTTCCTGCACGGGGTATTAGATCAGGGGTATTATCCGGAGGGCATTTATCTGCCGGGTGAGGAACGTGAATATGAGCGGGATATTCTGCGTATGAAGGAGCTTGGCATAAATATGCTGCGCAAGCATATTAAAGTGGAGCCGGAATGCTTTTATTATTATTGCGACGTTCATGGAATGCTTGTGATGCAGGATATGGTCAACAGCGGGAACTATTCATTTGTCAGGGACACGGCGCTGCCGATGCTCGGCATGGTAAAAGCGGACGACCGGAAGCGGGGCGGCAGCACGCGGCGGAAACAAATCTTTGAGCAGCATATGAAAGATACGATCAGACAGCTTTATAGTCATCCGTGCATCATTGCTTATACGATTTTTAATGAGGGATGGGGACAGTTTGAAAGTGACCGTATGTATGAGACTGCGCGCAGTCTGGATGACACGAGGCTCTATGATTCGACGTCCGGCTGGTTTCGGCAGACGAAGAGTGATTTTGAGAGCCGGCACATTTATTTTAAGACAATGAAACTTCCGAAAACGGAGCGTCCGCTGATCGTATCCGAGTGCGGGGGGTATGCGTACACGCTGTCGGAACACCGTTACAGCCGTATCGGACATTATGGCTATGGAGAGTGCCAGAGCCGGGAAGAACTGACAAAGCGTATCGTCGGCATGTATGAAAAAATGATCTTCCCGGCGATCGCGGACGGCACATGCGGCTGCGTCTATACACAGCTTTCCGATGTCGAGGATGAGACAAACGGATTCTATACTTATGATCGCAAGATCTGCAAGGTCGATACGGAACAGGTGCGGGAAATCGCCGTGAGGCTGAAAGAGGCGCTTGGGCAGTCTGTACCAAAATAAATATCAGGTACCTTTATACTTTCATTTTTTCGGGAGATTGTATGCGTATTCAACAGGAACTTTCGAAAATTGAATTTGAGATGCGCGAACATGCACGCAGCCATTTGCCTGTGGAACAGGAAATGCAGTTTTATGAATGTATAAAGCGGGGCGACCTAGAGGGTGCACGCGCCCTTGCGCTGCCCTTAGGAGGAGAAGGATTTGGTGTATTGTCGGGAGACAGACTGAGAAACCTGAAGTATCATCTGGTCATCACCGTGGCGTTTATTACACGCTTTTGTGTCGAGGGCGGTATGGAACGCGAGACAGCATATAATCTGTCGGATCTTTATATCAGGGCGGTTGACCATGCGGAATCTGCCGGGGAGATCAATCAGATCCACGCGGAGCTTATCGCGGATTTTACAGAGCGCATGAGAGCGGTCGATAAGCGATCGGGTTTCTGCTATCAGGTTACGAAGAGCATGGAGTATATTTACGATCATCTGCATGAAAAGATCACCGTTAGCAGGATTGCCGCCCAATTGGGGTTGTCAGTGCCTTATCTGTCAAAGCTGTTCAGCGCGGAGACTGGGATGACGCTGAATCGTTATATTTTGAAAAAGAGGATTGATGCTGCCTGTCAGATGTTAAAATATTCGGATTATGAAGCCGCTGAGATCAGCAGTTTTTTAGCATTTGCTTCCCATAGCTACTTTATACAGAAGTTCCGTCAGGAAACGGGGCTTACGCCGAAACAATACCGTGCGAAGTATCACTGTTCTTCTGTGGGAATCGATAAAGAGGATGATACAAAAAGCAGGTAAAAAACGGATTGGAAAAAATACATAGAAAATCAGATTAAATAAACGATATTTTATTCTGTTTTTTGATATATTTTCTTTTCGGGAACTGTTATAAAGGAGATTAGAAACCCAAAAATAAGTCGCAGCATGGAGGCTAACTATGAAAAAATTTACCGGATATCAGCATGGCGTAAATCTTGGAGGCTGGCTGTCACAGTCGGATTATACAAAGCAGCATCTTGAGAATTTTATTCGTGAGGAGGATATAGAAAGGATCGCTTCATGGGGATTAGACCATGTGCGTCTGCCGTTTGATTATGACGTGGTGCTTGGTGAGGACGGTTTTGTCAAGACGGATGCGTTCAGATACCTTGACCGCTGTGCAGAGTGGTGCGAAAGGCATGGACTGAACCTGATCCTTGATCTGCATAAAACGCCTGGATTTTCTTTTGATAAGGGTGAGCAGGAGAATGGATTTTTTGAGGAAGAGCGTTATCAGGATATTTTCGTGGCAATGTGGTGTGAGATCGCAAAGCATTATGCAGGCAAAGCGGATCATGTAGCATTTGAACTGCTTAACGAGATTACAGATAAGAAATATGCGGTGCTCTGGAACAGGATCGCCGCGAGGACGATCCGCGAACTCCGCCGTCTGGCGCCCGATAATCCGGTGTTGATCGGGGGCATTTACAACAACAGCATTTTTGGACTGACACTGCTTGATAAGCCGTACGATGATCATATCGTATTCAATTTCCACTATTATGAGCCGCTTGTGTTTACACATCAAAAGGCGCCGTGGGTGGAACACATGAGCCCCGACTGTGAAGTGGATTATCCGGATTTGAAAGAAGTCTATCGCCGCAAAACAGCTGAAAATATTGGAACGGATCAGGCGGAAGCGTTTATGGATTTCGAAGGAACACAGATCGATGTGTCCTATATGGAGCGGGAGATGCGCGCAGCCGTTGAGGTGGCAGAAAAACTGGATGTCCCGGTTTATTGCGGGGAATATGGTGTGATCGACCGTGTTCCCGACGACAAACTCCTGCGCTGGTATGCGGATGTTTCCGCCACATTTAACAAGTTTGGAATCGGAAGAGCGGCATGGACCTATCGGGAAAAAGATTTTGGGATCACCGATCCGTGCAGAGAGAAGATTATCGAACAGATCATAAAATATCTTTGACGGGAATGTTCCAAAAAGGAAAGAGACCTCCGCTGATGCGGGGGTCTCTTTCTTATAGCGGATTCTTTGAAAGATTTTCGCTTCAGCGAAAGTCTTTTTTAGACTGCTTCATGGAATGTTCTGCTGATGACGTCTGCCTGCTGTTCCGGCGTAAGTTTAATGAAGTTAACTGCATAGCCGGACACACGGATCGTAAGCTGCGGATAATTCTCAGGATGCTTCTGCGCATCAAGCAGCGTATCCCTGTTCAAAACATTGACATTTAAGTGATGTCCGCCCTTTGTTGCATAACCGTCCAATAAATTTACAAGATTGTCTACCTGAGCCATATTTTCCTGCATAGTGATATCCTCCTTAAAAATAAAATAGTAATCATTATTGTTATTATTATCATATCACATATTTTTATGATGTCCATATAAAAGAAACAAAAACATTGTATTTTTTTGCATACAAGATCAAGCTGTCATATTTTATATGCCGGTTCATATACTTTGGTGTGAGGGTTGTACCTCTTCGATATAGGAGGCTTGTCATGGATTTGGAACAGGAGTTTTTAGGGCTGTTTCCTGATACGATGCGCCATGGCTTTCGGAATGTGGCGGCAAAATTAAAACAGATTCAGGAGATTCGTCTGCGTGTAGGAAGACCGGTCATCATTTATGCACACGGAAGAGAATATTTTTTATCTGAAGACGGTGAGCTTCTCTATGAAGCGGGGCGGGCGCTGTGTCCGGACAAATTCTACATGGACAGGCTGTTTGCACATTTATGCGGCTATTCTGTGTATGCTTATGAGGATGAGATCAGGCAGGGTTTTTTGACCGTTGTGGGAGGGCATCGCATCGGACTTGGCGGAGAAGTTGTCTGCAAAGAGCATGAGCCGGTCTCCATGAAGAACGTCAATGCCATGAATATCCGTATCGCGCATCAGATCAAGGGAGCGGCATACGGTGTCATGCCGCAGTTATTTGAGGGAGAAGAATTCTTGAACACGTTGATCATTTCACCACCGGGCAGTGGAAAGACAACGCTTCTGCGTGACCTGATACGCTGTCTTTCAGACGGGTGCTGCGGGCATTCGGGCATGACGGTCGGTGTTGTGGATGAGCGCAGCGAGATTGGCGGGAGCTGCCTTGGCGTCCTTCAAAATGATCTTGGCATGCGGACCGATCTGCTGGATGCCTGCCCGAAGGCGGAGGGAATGTTTTTGCTGTTGCGGAGCATGAATCCGCGCGTGATCGCGGTGGACGAGATCGGCGGAAAAGAGGATGCGGAGGCGATTGCCCAGGCAAGTCGCTGCGGCTGCAAGATCGTAGCGACGGTACATGGCAATGACGTGAAGCAGCTTACAGAACGTAAGTACATAGGAACACTGTTGGAAGACCGGTTATTTGAACGCTATGTCCTCCTTCAGGGAAGCAAGAGGCCGGGAGTGATCGGTCAGGTGCTCGATAAGATGTTTGCACCGCTTACATCTGACAGCACGGCAGGAGGAGTCGGCGGATGAAATGGATCGGGGCAATCATGCTGACGCTTGGAACGACGGGACTTGGTCTTTTTTATAAGAGGGCAGGCTATGAGAGAATCCGGGAACTGGAACGTTTCATTTGGTTTTTTTATTATCTGGAGAGTGAGATTACCTATCATAAGGCGGAGCTTGAGCAAATATGCAGGCGGGGCGGCGATCGTCAGAAAGGTGCGGCAGGGAAACTGCTGTCGGCGGTCGCGAACCGTATGTCAGGCGGAGAAGGCGCTGTATTTGAGCGGATATGGCGCGAAGAAAGCGAGGCACTTTTGGGGAAATATCCATTGAAAGAAGAAGACATTGCGGTCATACGGGAATTTGCCGCACAGGAATTTGCGGACAGCCGCATGCAGCTCATTCAGGCGGCATTCTGCAGGGAGAAGCTGGAGGAAAAAAGAAAGAGTTTGTCGGAGGATGCAGCTTCGAAAAGCAGGATGTATGTGTGCATGGGCGTGATGGGCGGACTTGTACTCAGTATTGTTTTACTATGACAGGCACGGGAACGGGGACGGTAAGGGAAGCGTATGGAGATCAGTATCATATTTAAGATTGCGGCAGTCGGAATACTTGTGACTATTTTAGGTCAGGTACTTAAACACAGCGGACGGGATGAACACGCTTTTTTAGTTGGACTGGCGGGGCTTATTCTGGTGCTGACCTGGATCGTTCCTTATATTTACGAGCTGTTCCAGACCGTCCAGAAATTGTTTGCAATGTAATTTTGACATTCGGACACTGTCTGTGGAGAGGTAGATTGAAAAATTAAAGATTTTCAATTTTCTATTTAAGCAGTATCGCAAGCTTTGCTTGCGATATGCATGGGGATTAACATGGATATTGCAAAAATTGTTCTTCTTTCACTTGCGGGAATTTTTCTTGGCGTACAGCTCAAGGGCAGCAGACAGGAATTTTCATTTTATATCGGGATCGTCTTAAGCATGATCATTTTTGGCGCGGGCATGGATAAGCTTGGCGCGGTACTTACGGAATTCTCACAGATCAGAGGCTTTATGGGAGAACAGAACCGGTATTTCAGCATTCTGCTAAAAGTGATCGGTATTACCTATTTATGTGAATTTGCCTGCTCTGTCTGTAAGGATGCCGGATATTCATCGGTAGCCGGGCAGATTGAGATTTTCGGGAAATTGACTGTATTATTGGCGGGTATGCCGGTCATTCTTGCAGTCATTCAGACGATACAGGAATTTGGACTGTGATGGCGTGTCTGTGAAAAATACGCCGCGACATGGGGGAGTAGAATGGATATGACAGTCGATTTTACGGACAGCCTTGGGCTGCAGGAATTGTCCGACCGGATAGGAAGCATCTTTTCGGATGCGGATATTTCCTTTTTTGATTTGGTTATGAATGCGCTGAAAGGAGAAAACGGTCTGAGCCTGAAATGGATATGGGATAGTATACGTCAGGCGTTTGCCGCGGAAGCTGCGGAGTATAAACTGATTTTTGCCAGTATCCTGATCCTTGGAATTTTTTCGGCAGTTTTCGCACAGTTCGGGCAGCTTTTTGAAAGCCGGCAGGTTGCAGACATCAGTTACGACATTGTGTTTTTGCTGATGGCAATGCTTCTCCTGAAGATCATGCAGCAGGGGATGGACATTACGCGGGAGAGCCTGGTCGCGATCGCTGATTTTTCCAAATTGTTAGTGCCGACCTATTGCCTTTCTGTCGGGTTTGCAGCCGGACATGCAACGGCGATCGCTTTTTATGAATTGGCGCTGATCGTGATCTATCTGGTCGAGAACCTGCTGTTGATAGCTGTTGTACCGATGATCTATGTGTATACATTACTTTCTGTTATGGGAGGGATCAGCTCGGATACAAGAATGGAAGGGATTCTTTCGTTTACCAAAAAAGGAATCGGATTTGTGCTCAAATGCTGCGTGACAGTCATTTCCGGAATCGGTCTGCTGCAGGGAATGATCACGCCGGTCATTGACAGTGTCAGCACAGGCGCGCTGCAAAAACTGGTTTCCGTGATACCGGGCATTGGCGGCTTCGTGGATACTGCGTCAGATGTCGTGTACGGCTCTGCGATCCTTGTAAAAAACGCGGTCGGTGTCGCGGGGATCCTGATCCTGCTTTTCCTGTGTGCAATGCCTTTGTTCAAGCTGTTTCTGCTTGCGCTTTCGCTGAAAGCGGCGGCTGCGATCTCCGGCGTTGTTGCGGATGTGCGCATGAGCCGGTGCGTGGAACAGGTGTCCGAGGGAAGTGTGCTGCTGTTAAAGACAATGACTTGTGCGATGGGACTATTTATTGTGACGATCGCAGTCATTGCCGTGACGACGAACAGGGGTTTTTAAGGGGGAACGATATGCTGGATGTGATTCGCGCGGCAGGCGTATTTATGATCATTGCGCAGACGATGTATCATTTTGTCAGCGGGAGCAAATATGCCCGCTATGTGCGGCTGCTCATACGGATCATGACACTTGCGGTTTTGATCGTACCGCTGCTTGATCTGATCAAAAACGGCACGAATGAAGATTTTAGCGCGCGGCTTGAGCAATTTGAATATGAGTATGAAACGATTTTGCAGGAGACCGGATATACGGAAAACGGGATCGTGGAGGAGCAGATCGCGCGCGCAACTGCCGATGAGATAAAAACGGCGCTGGATCCCGTGCTGGCTCCATACGGTTATGAGACCGCAGGGGTCTATGCCAAAGAAAACGGATTGTTGTTTACGCTCTGTCCGTTGGAAAAACGGGAGGAGGAAATCGGTGTACGGCCTGTCAGGGAGGTTAAGGTGCAGATCGGTGAAGGAGCGGGGGCTGCGGGAGGAAAATCTTATGGGGGCACGGGGGATGGGATGATACCATATGGAACGGCGGGGGCGGACGCGCCGGATGTCCGGGAACTTAGCAGTGTGATCGCGGCATTCCTCAGGATGGAATGCTCTCAGGTGGAGGTGAGGATTCTTGCATAATATGCCGGAAAAAATTAGGACGCTGCTGAAGGGTCAGAAATTTGGAAAAGACAGCCTGATCATTTTGATCCTGGCAGGGCTTTTGCTGCTTGTGATCGCCTGGCCGACGAAATCTGCCGATACAAAAAAAGAAGATGAGACAGTAAAGTACGAACAATTGGACAGGGATTTCGCTATGATGGACACATCTTCAGACAGGAATCAGGATACGGACTATGAAGCGCAGCTTGAGGAACGTCTGGAGAAACTGCTCCGCGAGATGGACGGTGTCGGCGCGGTGCGGGTGATGATCACTTTTTCTGCTTCAGGGGAGGAGATCACCTTGAAGGATGTGGTCAGGTCAGACACGGATACGACGGAGGCGGACAGCGGAGGCGGAACGCGGATCATCAACGAAAGTGCCATGGAGGAAGAGACAGTCTATATTACGGATGCAGACGGGCGGCGTACGCCGTTCATTGTAAGGACGACAAAGCCGGAGGTCATTGGAGTGGCGGTCATTGCCGAGGGCGGCGGAAATCCGACTGTACAGAAAAATATAACTGCGGTCATTCAGTCATTATTCAGAATCGATGCGAATAGAATTATTGTAACCAAAATGAAAGCATAGCAAAAGGGGGAGGAAATTGAAAAAGATACTTAGACGTAATCAAGTTATGATCACGGCATTGGCAATGATGATCGTCATTGCAGGATATCTTCATTTTGCGGGAAGTCAGGTGGACTCTGATGATCTGATCAGCAATGATGCCCAGACGCAGGAAGCTTCTTCTGTCAGCGTTGACGGTTTTGTTGAGTATGATGCTGATACGATGGAGGAATTGTCAGCATCGGATCTGGCCGATATTTCGGATGAAGATATCGAGACTGCTGCAAACGGGGATGTAACCGACATAGAGAGCCTCGATACTGATTATGCCGCGGCGGAGGATGGTTATCTGAGCGAGCTGGGAGAGGTTTCTACGGCAGGTCTTGATGAGGAACAGGCTGAAATGTTTCCGGAGGACATGACAGTTGATGAAATTCCGGGAGAAGCGGTCTACACATCCACGACAGCGGTTACTTCCCTGTCAGCCGCACGTCTGCAGAAAGAGCAGACACGTGCGCGCAACAAAGAGATCATGCTGGAGATCATCAATAATGTCAATATCGGCGACGATCAGAAGCAGGCGGCCATTGACAGCATGATCGAGGCGGCAGATATTGCGGAGAGGGAGTCAGCGGCGGAGATCCTGCTAGAAGCAAAAGGCTATCAGGAGGCCGTTGTGAGCATCACAGGCGAGCAGGTGGATGTTCTTGTGTACGGCACGATGCTGACGGAGGCGCAGTGTGCACAGATCGAAGATATCGTAAAGAGAAAGACAGGAATTGATGCTGCCAACATCATCATTACGCCGGTTGCACTTTCACAATAGCCAAAGTACGGAGAGTATGGTATAATGTCGTTAGACATTATACCGCGCCGAGCGAAGCGAGTGTGCATCGCGAAGCGTAAGCATGTGCGGGGCACATGGTATACTATTATTATACTTCTTGGAATAACGAACATAAGGCGGGCATGCATATGAAAAGAGTATTTTTGATTGTACTGGACAGCTTTGGAATCGGGGAAATGGAGGATGCGGCGCAGTTCGGAGACGCAGGAACGAATACCCTGCGCTCCGTATCCTCCAGTTCTTTTTTTTGCCTACCCAACTTAAAGCGTCTGGGATTGTTTGATATCGACGGTGTGGATTTCCTGGAAGGAACAGGTGCTCCAAAGGCACGGATCGCCAGAATGAAGGAGCGGTCGAAGGGAAAGGATACAACGATCGGACATTGGGAGATTGCAGGAATCTGGTCGATGGATCCGCTTCCTACTTATCCGAATGGATTCCCGGAGGAAGTTCTTGCCGGGTTTTCAAGGTGTACGGGCAGGGGCGTGCTCTGCAATCGTCCCTATTCAGGTACGGAGGTGATACGGGCATACGGGGACGAGCATGTCAGAACAGGCGATCTGATCGTATATACGTCGGCTGACAGCGTATTTCAGATCGCTGCGCATGAAAGTGTCGTACCAGTGGAACAGCTCTATGAATATTGCCGCATTGCACGGGCAATTCTTAAGGGAAAGCATGGCGTCGGCAGAGTGATTGCCCGTCCGTTTACCGGAGAGAGCGGACATTATGAACGTACGCCGCGCAGACATGATTTTTCGCTGGAGCCCCCGGAAAAAACGATGCTCGACCGGCTGACTGAACATGGCAGGGACGTGATCGCCGTGGGAAAGATCTGGGATATTTTTGCGGGACGCGGCATGACGGAGCATGTGTATACGACAGGGAACGCGGACGGCATGGAGCGGGCGCTGTCTTATCTTGCGCGTGATTTTGAAGGATTATGCTTTATCAATCTGGTTGATTATGATATGCTCTACGGGCACCGGAACGATATCGACGGCTATGCGAAAGCGCTGGCGGAGTTTGACCGGTGGCTGCCGGCATTTCTTGCCGGATTAAAAGAGGATGACGTGCTGATGATCACTGCGGATCATGGCTGCGATCCGGGCTATACGGTTTCCACGGATCATTCAAGGGAGCACACGCCATTTTTAATGACGGGGAAAACGATTACTCCGGCGAATCTGGGTACGCGGGAGAGCTTTGCGGACATTGCAGCGACAGTGCTCGATTATCTGAACGTTCCGAATGACGGGCATGGTACATCCATGCTGTAAAAGGTAAAAAACTTCAAAGGAGTATGATGAGTAACATGGCAGACTATACGAAAGAAATCAATAAAAGAAGGACCTTTGCGATCATTTCTCACCCGGATGCAGGAAAAACCACGTTGACAGAGAAGTTTCTGCTCTACGGCGGAGCAATCAATCTGGCGGGAAGTGTCAAAGGAAAAGCGACAGCGCGGCATGCGGTATCGGATTGGATGGAAATCGAAAAAGAACGTGGTATTTCCGTTACTTCCTCCGTGCTCCAGTTTGAGTACGGAGGCTGCTGTGTCAATATTCTGGATACGCCGGGACATCAGGATTTCTCAGAAGATACCTATCGTACGCTGATGGCGGCGGATTCCGCGGTGATGGTAATAGACGGAGGTAAAGGCGTCGAAGCGCAGACGAGGAAATTGTTTAAGGTGTGCGTCATGCGTAAGATACCTATTTTTACTTTTATCAATAAAATGGACAGGGATGCGAACGACACGTTTGATCTGCTGGACGAGATTGAGAAAGAACTGGGAATTGCCACTTGTCCGATGAATTGGCCGATCGGAAGCGGCAAAAATTTTAAGGGTGTGTATGACAGACAGCAGAAATGTGTGATCACTTACGCGGATACCGAGAAAGGTACAAAGGAAGGATCATCGACGAAAATCGCATTTGAAGACAGGGAGTCGCTGCGCGCCCATATCGGCGAGGCTTTTATGGAGCAGCTGGAGAGTGAGATCGAGCTGCTTGACGGAGCAAGTGCGGAGTTTGACCTGTCAGAGGTCAGAAGCGGTAATCTGACGCCCGTATTTTTTGGGTCGGCGCTGACTAATTTCGGCGTGGAGATCTTTTTGCAGCACTTTTTGGAGATGGCAACGCCCCCGCTTCCGCGTAAAGCAGATATCGGTCTGATCGAACCTACGGAGCGGGAATTCTCTGCATTTGTTTTTAAGATACAGGCGAATATGAATAAAGCCCACAGAGACCGCATCGCGTTTATGCGTATTTGTTCGGGAAGATTTGATGCAAATGAGGAAGTAAGGCATGTGCAGGGCGGCAGAGTCATGCGTCTGTCGCAGCCCCAGCAGATCATGGCGGACGAGAGAAAAATTTTGTCAGAGGCATATGCGGGTGATATCATCGGCGTATTCGATCCGGGGATCTTTTCGATCGGCGATACGGTGTGTATGCCGAAAGACAAGTTTTGCTTTGAGGGGATACCGACTTTTGCGCCTGAGCATTTTGCGCGTGTCAGACAGCTCGATACGATGAAGCGTAAGCAGTTTGTAAAGGGAATCACGCAGATTGCGCAGGAGGGAGCAATTCAGATCTTTCAAGAATTTAACACGGGCATGGAAGAGATCATCGTCGGCGTAGTTGGTGTTCTCCAGTTTGATGTGCTGAAATACCGGTTGGAAAATGAGTATAACGTGGAGATCCGCTTGGAGAAACTTCCTTATGAGCATATCCGGTGGATCGAAAACACAAATATTGATCTAAAGACGTTAACGGGAACATCGGATATGAAAAAGATTAAGGACTTAAAGGACAGGCCGCTGTTGTTGTTTATCAATGAGTGGAGCGTCGGTATGACGCTGGAGCGTAACAAGGGACTTGTGCTTTCAGAATTTGGACGCGGTTAGTCCGGCGCGCATTTGAATGAAGCCGGATAAAAGAAGGTTAACGTGCCGCTTTTCATGCCGTGCGGAAAGTTAGTCAGGATGTGAGATAATGCTGTCTTTTCAAAATAAAATCAAAGATTTTATTATAAAAAGAATAGGTTTGGCGGTGCTGCCTGCCGTTGTTCTTCTGCTTTCCGGCTGTGCTTTAAGTATCAATGAACAGGGGCAGGAAACAAAGGACGGGGTAAGCTGTTCTGAAGATGTGGGGGAGACGGTACCCGATGCAGGAGAGGGCACGGAGGCACTGGCGGAGACGGACGGATACTATTACAGGGCGCTTTCGGAAGACGGTGAGAGGACGCTGTATACGCAGATGCTGGTATGCATGCAGCAGATGGGGCAGGATGAAACGCTGCTATGCGGGGACGAGGATCTTCTTTACCGGATATTCTGCTGTGTGCTCGCCGATCATCCGGAACTGTTTTATGTGACAGGCTATACCTATACGAAAGCTGTGAGCGGGGATGAAAGCGGTCATATGATATTTTCACCGGCTTACTCTATGTCAAAGGATGACGTGGCGCGTACCAAAAGCAGGATTGACGAATATGTATCCGGGTGCTTTTTGAATCTGCCGGACGGGGACGATTATGAGCGGATACGCTATTTATATGAATATTTGATCTGCCATACGGAGTATGACCTTCAGGCGCCTGAGAATCAGAATATCTGCTCAGTATTTTTATATGGACGCTCCGTGTGCCAGGGGTATGCCAAAGCGTTCCAGTATTTGTGCACAAAGGCGGGAGTTGAGGCATCGTTTGTAACGGGGCGGATCAGGGAATCGGGATATGGGCACGCGTGGAATTTGGTGAATTCTAACGGGGCATACTACTATGTGGATGCGACGTGGGGAGATGTTTCCTATACGATGGACGGCGGGAATGTGCCAGGCGGTCCCGAAGTCAATTATGAATATTTATGCGTGACGACGGAACAGATCACAAGAACGCATGAAATCGATCTGTCTGTTGTGAACATGCCGGAATGCACGGCGTCGGATGATAACTATTTCGTGCGTGAGCAGGCGTTTTTTCACTCGTTTGACGAGGGGGCACTCAATGCACTGTTTGCGCGTCATGCGGGGGAATTTGTTACGTTCCGGTGTGAAACGGCAGACGTCTACAGTCTGTTCTATGAATATCTGATCGGGAAAGAGCACATCTTTGACTATATGGATTCAGACGCCGGCGTCTCGTATTCCGATAATGAGGAGACACTGACGTTTGCTTTTTGGCTGCCATAACAGAGATTCTAAAAACTTGTTTTATAAAAAACTTGTTTTTTTGGATACTATACATTTATTGAATCATTTGTTATAATACATGTAATTGTTTGAAGACAGACGATTCGTCCAAAGGAGGATTTGTATGGATAAGGATATGGAAAAAGGGACCTATGTGCTCAAGGAGGACAACAGCATGGGCACGGTCAAGATTGCCGATGATGTTGTTGCAATGATCGCAGGGCTTGCTGCCTCCGAGGTTGATGGCGTGTCAGCCATGGTCGGCAATATCACGAATGAGCTGATGAGCAAAGTCGGTATGACAAAGCTGACAAAGGGCGTAAAGGTTGAGATCACGGGCAGAGAAGTACGCACTGACATTGCGGTGGTGCTCGAATATGGCTATAACATTCCGGCGACTTCTCAAAAAGTACAGGAAAAAGTAAAAATGGCAATTGAGAATATGACGGGGCTTACCGTATCCGATGTCAATATCAGAATTGCCGGTGTCAACATGCAAAAGAGCAGATAAGCATTGTTTCGTAAGAAGCAAAAGACACGCAAAGCGTGCCAAAAGACACGCAAGGCGTGTCTTTTGTAAGTTTAGAGTCGGCAATGGCGGAGGGCGTTAAGCGCGGCTGATATAATCAAGGAGTCATTCATGAGCAGACGAGAGTTAAGGGAACGGATTTTTTTATTGCTATTTCGTGTGGAATTTAACCGGATGGAAGATATGCCTGAGCAGATCCAATTGTTTTTTTCAGACGAAGAAAGCGGGGGCACGGAAGAGGAGAAGCTTTATATCTCAGGGAAATACGGCAATATTGCCGCAAAACTTCCGGAGATAGATGCCCTGATCAATGAGCGTGCAAAAGGATGGTCTGTTGAGCGTATGGGTAAGGTTGATGTGACGATCATCCGCCTTGCGGTTTATGAGATCTGTTATGATGATGATATTCCGACAGGAGTTGCGATCAACGAAGCAGTCGAGCTTGCAAAGAAGTTCGGGCAGGATGAATCGGCGGGATTTGTCAACGGCGTGCTTGCCAAGTTTGCATAGGAGCGTATAGTATGGCGGTGCGTCGGGCTGATGCAGATAAAAATGTATATACGGTCGCGCAGGTAAATTCTTATATCCGCAATATGTTCGTGCAGGATTTTATGCTGAATGCGATTCAGGTACGGGGAGAAGTCAGCAATTGTAAATATCATCCTTCCGGGCATATTTATTTTACATTGAAGGATAAAGGCGGGGCGATCGCCTGCGTGATGTTTGCGGGAAACAGGACAGGGCTTGACTTTCGGATGCAGGAAGGGCAGCAGGTCGTCGTTTCGGGCAATATTGATGTGTATGAACGTGACGGAAGGTATCAGCTTTATGCGAAGCATATTCGTTTAAGCGGAGAGGGAGACCTGTATGCACGTTTCATGGCGCTGAAAGATGAATTAGAAGAAATGGGGATGTTTGCACCCGAATACAAACAGCCAATTCCAAAGTATGTGAAAACGCTCGGTGTTGTGACTGCGTCTACGGGCGCAGCGGTACGGGATATCATCCAGATCGCAAAGCGCCGTAATCCCTATATCCAGATTATTTTGTATCCGGCGATCGTGCAGGGAGAACAGGCTGTATCGAGTATTGTGGAAGGGATTCATGCCCTGGAACGATTATCGGTCGATCTGATGATCGTCGGGCGCGGGGGCGGTTCCATCGAAGATCTGTGGGCGTTTAATGAGCGTGAAGTCGTACAGGCGGTATTTGACTGTTGCGTACCGGTCATTTCGGCAGTCGGACATGAAACGGATACAACACTGACAGATTATGCGGCAGATCTGCGTGCACCCACACCGTCCGCAGCCGCGGAGCTTGCCGTATATGATCAGGCATTATTGGACGAGCGTCTGATCAATGCCGCGGATGCGTTAAACGGGCGTATCCGTGCAATACTGGACAGAAAGAGGATTCAGACGGAGAATTACAAACTTCGCCTGCAACAGGGCAGTCCGCTTCATCAGGTGAGAGAACAGAGGAACCGGCTGATGATATCGGAGGACCGTCTGAGCGCGGCGATGCAGATGTGCATGGAAGCGTCACGACATCGTTTTTTGATTTATGTGGAGCGGTTGAAAGGACTTTCACCACTTGAAAAATTAAATCAGGGATACGCTTATGTATCCGACGAAAGCGGGAGTACGCTGCGCACGGTATCACAGACAGCGGTGGGCAGCAGGATCAATGTTTACCTAAAGGATGGTGTCGTGCAGGCTCAGGTGACATCAGTTTCAGATAATCAGGATGTTTAACATTGCAGATATCTGTTTCCACGACGCAATGGGGTCTGATATGAAAGGGACGGGCGGTTATGTCAGAATCGAAACGAAGTAAGAAAACACAACAGAGTGATACAGATCAGCAGGAGCCGCGCGGTATTGAGGAGACATTTGCGCGCATCGATGAGCTGATCATGCAGCTGGAATCACCAGAAATCGGTTTAGAGCAGTCATTTCAGGCATACGAGGAGGGGATGAGGCTCTTAAAGGCATGCAACGGGCAGATCGACAGAGTGGAGAAAAAAGTACTTGCTTTAAGCGGGGACGGAGGCTTTGATGAACTGGGAGAGTGAGCAGGATCAAAAAGTACAAAGGGTGGAAGAACTGATCGGCGCGTATCTTCCGGCGGAGGAAGGTTATCAGCGTACCGTTTTGGAAGCGATGAATTATAGTATTCGTGCAGGCGGGAAGCGGCTTCGCCCGATGATGATGTATGAGACGTACAGGATGTATACGGAGTGCGACGGGTCAGCAGGGGAGCCTGACGATATGGTTATTGCTCCGTTTTTAGCCGCTATCGAGATGATACACACTTATTCTCTCGTGCACGACGATCTGCCGGCAATGGACAATGATGAATATCGCAGAGGAAGAAAGACGACGCATGTCGTGTACGGAGAGGGTATGGCAATTCTTGCGGGCGACGGGCTTTTAACACATGCGTTTTATACGGCGGCAAGGGCATTTTCGGCGGCAAAAGACGCGGCGGAGCGGGTGTCTTTGACATCGCCGGCCGGTGATGCATCGCTGTGCGGCCGTATCGGAAGGGCTATCGGTATTTTAGCTGAGAAGGCTGGGATCGACGGTATGCTTGGCGGACAGTGCGTGGATGTAGAGGCGGAGAAACGCGGAGAGACGGTGACGATGGAACAGCTTCTTTTTATTCACGAAAAGAAGACGGCGGCTCTCATACAATCGGCGCTGATGATCGGGGCGGTTTTAGCGGGAGCGCCCGAAGAGGATGTTGCTCGTCTTGAAAGAGCCGGCAGGCATGTGGGAGTTGCATTTCAGATACGGGATGATATTTTGGATGTGGAAGGCAGTCTGGAAGAGCTGGGAAAGCAGACGGGTTCCGATGCGAAAAATAATAAGAAGACCTATGTCACGCTTGTCGGAATGGAGCAGGCGAAACAGGATGTGGAGCGTATCTCTGGGGCGGCGCTACATGAACTTTCAAAGCTGAGCAGATCGAATGATTTTTTGGCAGAGCTGGTCAGAAGAATGGTATATCGGACAAGCTGAGTCATTCTTTATCATGTTTTTCAATTTACTATTTAAGCAGCATCGCAGAAGAGAAATCGCCTTCGCGAGATTCTCTTCGCGTGTCATTGCAGTAAACTGCTCTGACATGGAGGATTCGTATGTATTTAGAAGAAATCAGGCGGGTAAATGATATCAAAAAAATAGACAAAGCCGATCTGCCGGAACTTGCGGAGGAGATTCGGGAGTTTTTGATCGAAAAGATCAGTGTGACGGGCGGGCATCTAGGCTCAAATCTTGGCGTTGTGGAACTGACAATGGCACTGCACTTAACGCTTGATCTTCCTGATGATAAGATTATATGGGACGTCGGACATCAGTCCTATACACATAAACTTCTGACAGGCAGAAAAGAGGGGTTTGAAACACTGCGTAAGTATGGCGGTATGAGCGGATTTCCGAAGCGTAAGGAGAGTGATTGCGACTGTTTCGATACCGGTCATAGTTCCACTTCGATCTCGGCGGGATTAGGACTTGTAAAAGCGCGGGATCTGCAGAAAAAGAATGATTTTGTTGTCTCAGTGATCGGTGATGGTTCTTTAACCGGCGGTATGGCGTATGAGGCGCTGAACAATGCGGCGAAGCTTGAAACGAATTTCATCATCATTCTAAATGATAATAATATGTCCATTTCAGAGAATGTCGGCGGCATGAACCGGTACTTAAGCAGCATCCGCACAGCGCAGTCTTACTTAAATCTCAAAGAGGACGTCTATAACAAACTGAGCGCAGGAAAGCACGGCGGCGCTTATGTTGCAGCGATCAGGCGTGCGAAAAGCAGTCTGAAGCATCTGGTCGTGCCGGGTATGTTGTTCGAAGACATGGGGCTGACTTACTTAGGTCCGGTGGACGGACATAACATCATAGGAATGGTCCGCGCGATCAATGATGCGAAGAGATTCAAAAAGGCCGTGCTCATTCATGTATTGACGCAAAAGGGAAAAGGATATGAGCCGGCTCAAAAGCATCCGGCGAGGTTTCACGGGGCGGAGCCGTTCTTTATTGAGACAGGGCTGCCGCGCAATCCGCGGAACAAGTCTAATTATACGGACATCTTTTCCACTGTCATGTGTAAATTGGGAGAGCGCAACGAGAATGTTGTTGCGATTACGGCGGCGATGCCGGACGGCACCGGATTAAAGCGGTTCCGGAATAAGTATCCGGAACGGTTTTTTGATGTTGGGATTGCAGAGGAACATGCGGTGACGTTTGCGGCAGGACTGGCGGCGGGCGGGATGCGTCCGATCGTTGCGATCTACTCATCTTTTTTGCAGAGAGCCTATGACCAGATTCTGCACGATGTCTGTATTCAGAATCTGCCTGTCGTCTTTGCAATCGACCGGGCGGGACTTGTCGGCAGCGACGGCGAAACGCATCAGGGTATTTTTGATCTGTCCTATTTGTCTTCCATTCCGAATATGCATATCATGGCGCCCAAGAATAAATGGGAGCTTTCCGATATGTTAAAGTTTGCGGTTGATTTTAACGGACCGATCGCACTGCGTTATCCGCGCGGGGAAGCGTTTGACGGTCTTGAGGAATACCGTGCGCCGGTCGTATTCGGGAAGTCGGAAATGATTTTTGAAGAAGAAGAAATCGCGCTTGTGGCTGTCGGCAGCATGGTAAAGACCGCGCTTGCGGTTCGGGAACTGTTAAAGAGCGAAGGGCGTAAAGTCACCCTTGTCAATGCACGTTTTGTAAAGCCGATCGATGAGGAATTGCTGATGCGTCTGGCTCAGAGTCATCTATATATCGTGACGATGGAGGAAAACGTTGCAAGCGGAGGCTTTGGAGAGCATGTCAGGGAGTTCTTTTCGGAATGTCCCCATGCACAGGCACAGGTTTTATCCTTTACGATTCCTGACGCTTATGTCGAGCATGGCAATGTGGATCAGCTAAAAAAAGAAATCGGATTGGATGCGGAGTCGATCGCAGAAAAGATCCGTAAACAGATAGTGTGAAAAGAATGAAGATTTTCCAAGCAGTCAAAGTACGCCTGCCAAGAAAATCTAAAACATTCTTTCGGATTTGGTTATCGTGCCGGGGGAAAGGCGGTTTGGACAGTTGAAGGAAAGACTGGATGTGCTTCTCGTAAAACAGGGACTTGCGCAGTCACGGGAAAAGGCAAAGCTTGTCATTATGGCGGGGGATGTGTTTGTCAACGGACAGCGTGAGGACAAAGCGGGAGCAATGTTTGACGAAGAAAAGAGTACCATCACCGTACGCGGCGCTGCCATTCCTTATGTCGGCAGGGGCGGGCTGAAGCTGGAGAAGGCGCTTTTGGTATTTCCAATCCGGTTAGACGGATTTATCTGTATGGATATCGGCGCATCCACGGGCGGTTTTACGGATTGCATGCTGCAAAATGGAGCGGCAAAGGTATATGCGGTTGATGTGGGTCACGGACAGCTCGCATGGAAGCTGAGAAACGATGAACGCGTCGTCTGTATGGAAAAGACAAATTTCCGTTATATGGTGAGAGATGACATTGACGATGTATTGGATTTTGCCGCATGTGATGTTTCGTTTATTTCCCTGACAAAGATTTTGGAACCGGCGTGGCAGCTCTTAAAACCGGAGGCGTTCATGGTCTGTCTGATCAAACCGCAGTTTGAGGCTGGCAGGGAACAGGTCGGCAAAAAAGGGGTCGTCCGTGATGAAGCAGTACATAGAGAAGTGATCCTGCGGATCCTTGCATTTGCAGAGAGCGTCGGATTTGATGTGAAAGGATTGGATTTTTCACCGATCAAGGGACCGGAAGGCAATATTGAGTATCTTGTTTTTTTACAAAAGAGAGAGAAGCTGAAACCGGCATCGGAGTGTTCAGGAGGCGGAGAGGCGGGCGCTGCGGAATCTGAGTCGGGGGAGCTGGCGGCAAAGGCCGGACATACGAATCAGGTTCAAATGAGTTGTGCGTATGATGTGGCAAAGATCGTGCGAAAGGCGCATGATACGCTGAGCGCCGGAGGAAAAACGGGCATGCCTGATCAGTCGAAGGGCAGATGTCCGTAAATCGGATACGGAAGGAAATAGAACCGGAGGAGCAGGAAGCTTGAATCAGGGAATGATTGAGGACGCAGCATGAAGCGATTTTATCTGATCACAAACCGCATGAAAGATGCGGAGCTTACGATAACGAACCGGATACGGGAGGAACTGCGCAATCAGGGGGCGGATTGTACGGTTCATGTACAGGAGGGAAGTGACGGCTGCGGCTATACGGACAGCAGAAAGATACCTGCTGACTGTGAATGCATCATTGTACTTGGCGGAGACGGGACGCTGCTGGAGGCAGCACGTGATACGGTTGATCTTGACATTCCGCTCATCGGCGTTAATCTCGGAACGCTCGGATATTTGGCGGAGGTGGACAGGGAAAATCTGTCGGCTGCGTTAAGCAGACTGTGCAAAGACGATTATACGATCGAACGGCGCATGATGCTGGAGGGACAGATCACGGGGGAATCGGAATGCCGTCGCAGCTATGCGCTGAATGACATTGTGGTTTCCAGAAGCGGTTCGCTGCAGATGCTTCATTTTCATATTCTGGTCAACGGACATTTTCTGAAAGGGTACAGTGCGGATGGGATCATTGTATCAACGCCGACTGGCTCCACCGGCTATAATATGTCTGCAGGGGGACCGATCGTGGAGCCGTCGGCGAAGTTGATGATGATCACACCGATCTGCCCACATACACTGAATACGCGGAGCATTGTGCTTTCTCCTGACGATGAGATCGAGATCGTGCTTCTGCCCGCACGTGACGGCAGAATACAGCATGTGGAGGCTGATTTTGACGGTGCGCACGGAATGGCTCTTGCTGCGGGGGAGCGTATGAAGATCGTCCGTTCGGAGCGGACAACGGCGATCGTAAAGCTGAGTGATGCAGGATTTCTTGAAGTGCTGCACCGAAAAATGAGGGAAGAATAATCAAGGACTCTGAGTTCGTCTGACTTAAAAATGATTATGCTGCTAAGCAGAAACGGAATGAAATGATCAAAGAAAGGGACGTGGTGCGGAAATGTCGAAGCTGAAACGGCAGGAAAAGCTGCTTGCACTGATTGAAGAAAACGAGATCGGAACGCAGGAAGAGCTCGCAGAAGCATTGCGCAAAGCGGGCTGCCATGTCACACAGGCAACGGTCTCCCGCGATATCCGGGAGCTGAAGCTTTCGAAACAGCCTGGCAGAAATGGGCTGCAGAAATATTATGTGCCCAGGGAAACAGGTGCAGCCGCGGAGGACAAATATATTCGCGTGCTGCGTGAGGGGATGATTTCCATGGACTGCGCACAGAATATTTTAGTCGTGAAAACGGTCTCGGGAATGGCGATGGCGGTTGCTGCTGCCATAGATGCAATGCAGTTCAAAGAGATCGTTGGAAGTATCGCGGGGGACGATACGATCATGGCTGCCGTGCGGACTGTGGAGGATGCGCAGATCGTGATGGAAAAGATCGGGTCGGTTTGCGGGACGTAAGCGTCATAATGAGCGGGCGTGAAAAGAGAGAGGCGCCCTGCCCGGAGGGACACAGGGAGTAAAAAATATGTTATTAAGTTTACACGTGAAAAATCTTGCTCTGATCGACGAGGCAGAAATTGAGTTTACGAAAGGCTTAAACATTTTAAGCGGTGAGACAGGCGCGGGAAAATCTATCCTGCTTGGCTCGATTAATCTGGCTTTGGGAGCGAAAGCGGACAGGGACTGTATCAGAAGCGGGGCGGAGCAGGCGGTGATCGAGATGGTATTCCAGCTTGAGAATGATGCGCAGCGCCGCTGCATGGAGGAGCTTGAGCTTACTGCAGAAGACGGTGATCTTGTCATCGTACAGCGCCGGATATCCGAGAAGCGTTCGGTCTGCAAGGTATGCGGGGAGACCGTAACGGCAAAGCAGCTCTCTATGCTTTCCGGGGTACTTCTGCATATACACGGACAGCGTGACAATCAGCTTCTGCTTCAGGAAAAAGAACAGCGTGCATATCTCGACGGGTATGCAGGGGAAAACATGCAGGCGCTGCTTAAGCAGCTGAAGGATGTTTACCGTGCATATTGCGCATGCCGGGACGAGGAACTTGCGGTCAGGGAAAAAGAGCATGCGGGCGAGCGTGAAATTGCACTTGCGCAGTTTGAAGTCACTGAGATCGAGCAGGCAGCGCTCAGGGAAGGCGAGGATGAGGAATTAGAGCGCCGCTACCATAAAATGCTGAATGGTAAAAGAATCATGGAGCATGTGCAGCGCGCATACGGGATGACAGGAGACGGCGAAATGCAGAGTGCTGACATGCTGGTGGGTGCAGCAGTCATGGAGCTAAGAAGTGCGGCCTCACTGGATGAGGAGGCTTTGGATTTACAGGAACAGCTTGTCAATATCGATGCTTTGTTAAATGACTTTAACAGGGATTTATCCGCATATATTTCCGACATGGAATTCGATGAACGGGAATTTCATGAGACGGAGTCGCGCCTTGATCTGATCAATCACTTAAAAAACAAATATCACGCGGACTCCATTGCGCAGATACAGGACTATCTCATGAAGCAGCAGGCATACCTGGAGCAGATGAGTGACTTTGATGCATATAAAAAGCGCGTCGGGGAAAAAATGGTGCAGGCGGAAAAAGAACTAAGTGCACTTTGCGCCGAAGTATCCGCTCTGCGGAGTAAAACGGCAGTGCAGCTAGCCGGAAATTTAAGCGCGGCGCTTCAGGATCTGAATTTTCTGAAAGCGGGCGTCCGGATTGATGTGACGCCGGACGGGACGCATTATACAGCCGATGGCTATGACAGCGTGACGTTTATGTTATCCTTAAATCCGGGGGAGCCGTATAAACCGCTTTCTTCCGTGGCGAGCGGCGGCGAGCTTTCAAGGATTATGCTCGCGCTTAAGACGCTGAAAGCGGATAAAGACGGGATCGATGCGATGATCTTCGACGAGATCGACGCGGGCATCAGCGGAAAGACGGCGTGGCTTGTCTCCGAAAAACTTGGCATGCTTGCAAAAAACAGTCAGGTCATCTGTATCACACATCTGCCGCAGATCGCAGCCATGGCAGATACACATTTTGTGATCGAAAAGGAAACGAAAGAGGGCAGGACGGCGACAACGATCTATCCGGTAGAAGATGAGGCGCTGCTCGATGAGCTTGCAAGAATGCTTGGCGGTGATCAGATCACGGAGGCTGCACGCTCAAATGCCGCAGAAATGAAGCGGATGGCGCAGGAGGTCAAGTGCAGGGAGGGATAACGGAGATATGCTATAATGGAGGTGCATCGCGTGGAAAAAAAGGAACGATCAAAGCCAGAGTCAGAGTACCGAGAGAAAAACGATCATAAATCTCTGAATGATTGAAGAAAAATTTGCCACGAAAAAATATGTACCAATGCCATAAAATTAAAAGAACGCTGCATACTAAGAGAGACTGACAAGTCTCTCTTTTTTGTGCGATAAGCGAAATCCTGTCCCGGCGGGCAGCGCGTGCGCGTCATGTATGCACGCAGCGCAGGAATGATGGAGCTGCTTATCAAACGCGCAGCGCAGGAATGATGGAGCTGCTTATCAAACGCGCAGCGCAGGCATGGCGGACCTGCTTATCAAACGCACAACGCAGGCATGGCGGATCTGCCTGACGAAAGAAGGGACGGAAAGGCAAGGGTAGCGGCAAAATGGGTATGACTAATGCGGTCAATGGAAAACACCGGAGACCTTATCGGATATTTTTATGGATGGTTCTACTTTTTTCAGTGGGGACGATCTGTGCGATCATGATCGTAGATATCTATCGGGCAGTGCCCGATACGATTTACTTAAAAGCGGGCGAAGAATCAGAAATATCATTTCATGTACCATTGTCAGGCGAGATCATCATGACGACGGGCGGGGGCAGACGTACACGGGAAGTCTTAAACGATCTTGACGGACAGAATGCATCCGGCAATACGGACAGTACTGACCATGTGGCGGGAGAAACAGTAAGCGCCGGGGACGCCGGACGGTCGTTATTGAGCGGTGGGGGAGCAACGGACAGCATCGGGGACGACAACGCAGGGGCAGCGGGCAGCAATGCTGCTTACACAGGCGGTCTTCCGGATGTCAGCGAGGCGGATACGGAAAGCGTTATCGGCCGTGTACCGGTCAATCTGGCAGCAAATGTGACATTTGTAGCAAATGCGGAGAACAGCTACAGGGCTGAACTGCGCCTGTTTGGTATTATTCCGTTTAAGACCGTGCAGATCGAAGTGATCGACGAGTCTATGGTGTATCCTGCCGGACTGCCGATCGGCATTTATGTGAAGACACCGGGAGTCCTGGTGATCGGTACAAGTGATTTTGTGAATGAACAGGGAAATCTCGTTATGCCGGCGGAGCATGTACTGCGTGTGGGGGATTATATATTGAGTGTGAATGGAACACCTGTGACCGGAAAAAGTGATTTTGTATCAAGGGTGGCACAGTCAAACGGCGAAGTCATGGTAATGACGATAGAGCGGGGCGGAGAGCAGTTTGATGTGGCGGTGCGCCCTGCCCGTGATCAGGACAGGGAATACAAGATTGGCATATGGATCAAGGATAGCGCGCAGGGGATCGGCACCCTGACATATGTGGACGCGGACGGTGAATTTGGAGCACTCGGTCATGGCGTCAGCGACAGTGATATCGGTGTGATGCTTGAGCTTGGAGAAGGTGCGCTTTACCGTACCGATATCATCGGCATTACTAAGGGTAAACGCGGAGTGCCGGGAGAATTGACAGGTATTATCCGCTATACGGATAGTAATTGTCTTGGAAGCGTGACGGAAAACAGTGCTTCGGGGATTCACGGCGAGGTGAACAGAAAACTGATGGAACAAATTGAAGCCGAGCCGATAGAAATTGGATTAAAGCAGGAGGTCAGTATCGGACCGGCACAGATCTACTGCAATATTGACGGAGAAGCAAGCTACTATGATATTGAGATCGTTGATCTGGATTATGACAGCCAGAATATCAATAAAGGAATCACGATTCAGGTGACGGACAGACGTCTTATTGCATTGACGGGCGGCATTGTACAGGGTATGAGCGGCAGCCCGATCATCCAAAACGGCAGACTGATCGGCGCCGTGACACATGTGCTTGTCAATGACGCGACGCGCGGTTACGGCATTTTTATAGAGGAAATGTTGGGGAGATAGAACAAATATTTTTTATCCGTTCTAAAATATAAAAAAGCACTTGACCCTCCTCTTAGGTCAGAAGGTATACTGGTCTTAGATTCGAATCTATGTTGCAAAGGGGGCATGATCAGGATGCTGCAGATCGGAGAATTTTCCAAGGCTTGCCAGACGAGCGTAAAGACACTTCACCATTATGATAAAATCGGGCTGCTCATTCCGGCAGAGGTGGACCATATGACAGGGTACCGCTATTACCGGACGGAGCAGATCGATCAAATGAACTATATACAGCGTCTAAAACGCTATGGTTTTTCTTTGGAGGAAATTCAATATCTGATCACTGTTTCGGATCACAAAGAATTGATGAACATTCTGCGCAGACAGTGTGAAAAAATATGCGCGAAACAGCAGGAAATGCAGATCATCCTGAAAGAGCTCCAGACACATATTTCTGTATTCGAAAGGACAGGTGATGTTATGGCGTATCAGAAGGGATATACGATCGAAGTGAAAGACTCTCCGCAAATGTATGTGCTGGCACAGCGCGCGGTGATGGGGGTGGATGAATTTGCTGTTTATTACGGGAAACTTTTTGAGCGTATACATAAAGAATCTCCCCATATCACCCCGTCAGGACTAAACGGAGCAAGGTATTATGACGAGGAATTTTGTCATGAATCCTCGGATATTGAAGTCTTTGTCGGGATCAAAGAAAAGGACAGGGCGGATGCCGTGATGGAACCGTGCTCTTGTGCAATGACTGTGCATCACGGACCGTATTCCACGCTCTCGGAGGCTTATGGCGCGGTCATCTCATGGATTGCCGAAAACGGATATGAGATCGCGGGGGCGCCGTTTGATCTTTATACCAAGACACAGTTACATTCCCTGTCGCCCGAAGACTGGGAGACGGAGGTATATTTTCCGATTCGGAAAAAATAACATATGTGCGGCGGGCTGTGCAGATTGCAGTCCGCCGCGTGTGTAAGTCAGCCTGTACCATTATGCATGGCATCCGCCGCGTGCATATGGTAATCTGCCGCGTTCGCAGTCAGAATACCGTATTGAAATGCCCTCCGATACTGGCATATGTCACGCGGCGGATGACAAGGGCTTTCTAAAATGCGCTTTTTGGATGGTGTATTTTGTTTCTCTTCCGTGCGATAATAAATGCCGGGGTACCGCAGGGCATCCGGCAGGCTTGGATGCTTCCGCGTAAAAGAAAATACCCGTATGCTATCGTTTATTTGTAGAAGCGGAAGGCGTAAAGAACAGGAGGAGCAGCATGAGTCTTGGAAAAAACATTCAGTATTTGAGAAAACAAAAAAAGATAACACAGGAACAACTTGCGGATGAAATGTCCGTTTCCCGTCAGACCGTTGCAAGGTGGGAGTCCGATGAGATCATTCCCGAACTGGGAAAACTGATCGCATTAAGCGATCTGTTCTCCTGCAAATTGGATGAGTTGGTCCGGCAGAACCTGACAAATGATGAACATAGTTATTCCGAGATCACGATTAAGACCGTAAAGGGCTTCCGCATGGCGAGATATGTGATGGTAACGCCGAATCCGGAAGACGATGTGAACGGTTATATGGAAAGATGGGCACAAAGGTCAGGGCTGCTTGCGTGTGCGCCGGATGCCATGCAGATTGGCTGGGATTTCCCGTTTGTATCCGCTGAATTACAGAACCGGTTCGGCATGCGGGGCTATGTGTCCGCCTATGTCCTGCCGGAAGGGTTTCAAACGGATTGTCCGGGTGTGGAATATCACGATCAAATCGACGCGGAGTATGCGGTGATCACGATCTATGACCCATTCTCTGCTGCGTTTGAGCGCATACCGAATGCCTATAAAAAGATCATGGCATATTTAGAGGTCAACGGATTTCAGGAAAAAATGTACGATAACATTCTTGCCTGCTTCGAACATGTCTATGAAAAGGGTGGTATGACATGCATGGATGTATATGTTCATGTGGACAGTGTATCCAAAACTGCAGTGTATACGATTTTTGCATAGATGTACTGATGCATCAGAAATTTGAAAGAACATTGCCGGAGAAATACAAATTTCTACAGATTATGACCGGATTTTGTTAGAGAGCCGGAAATCATGACATACAGATGTCCTGTTTAATATGCTATGTTAAGGAAGCGCTGATCAAATCAGCGTTTCCTTAAATAAAATAGCGGAGGTAATCAGTATGGCAGATTCAATCGTAGATTCAAGATGCGGACTTCACTGTACCGGATGTGAGTATAAGGAGTCCTGCGGATGCGGCGGGTGTATTGAAACGAACGGACACCCTTTTCACGGGGAATGTCCGGTCGCCGTATGCTGTCAGAATAAGGGGATCCTACATTGTGGCGAATGCGGAGAATTTCCATGTGAGCCTTTAACGCAGTATTCATATGATCCGGAACATGGAGACACGCCCGGTGGCGCGAGGATCGAACAGTGCAGACTCTGGCACGCAGGGGCGAAAGGAACCCAATCATAATATGGATGCAAACATCATTTCCCTGCGCATGGAGCGCCAATGCTTCTTAAAGAAAGCCGATCGGGAGGAATATCAGAAATTATACCGTGATACCCAGCCGGGACAGAATGTGTACTGGAATGGGTTCGGCGAGCCGCCCACCCTTACCTTCCGCGCTGATTTTGACGACAAAGAGTATAACAGGGAGCGCCAGAGCAGACGTGAGCTTGTGAAAGGGCGGTTTGTCGGCGGGAACCTCGGATGGATCGTTCCGGAGGATATGGAACTATTTGCAGCAATCTACCGAAAGCCGCTTGTCAATCCGACCATGGAACAACAGCAGATACTGGAACTGATCGAGACTGCCGGACCGTTAAACATTCAGCAGATCAAAGAAGAAACGGGGATGCTCGTAAAGCAGATCACACCGATTCTCCACCGTCTGCAGGAAGCATTTCTGATCTATGAAGATCAGTATGACGGCGAGTGGGACCGCGGATGGTATCGATTTGAAGAGATGTTTCCGGATGCGGACCTGAACAGATATGGCAGGACAGAAGCGCTGAAAATCCTATTGCAGCGATTTGCTTACAGAATGGTGTGGTTTGACACTGCAATGGCGAAGTCTTTTTATAAGGTGCCTGAAAAAGAGATCAGGCTGGCGGTCTTAGAACTGACGGAGGAGGGGATACTGACATCGGAAGGTGCGGGATACCTGCTTTGCAGCGATGCGAAACTGCTTTCACATTATGAGCCCCGGAGCCTGCACTTTGTTTATGCGGTTCACCGCAACGACATCATGTATAAGGCGCAGGAACATATTTTGAAAGAATTTGCAAAGGAACTGACAAAAGGCCCTGCATATGATCATGAGCCGCTGCAGTATCTGCTGATCGACGGCGAATTTCACGGAGCCTGTATCGGGCATTTTCGAAACGGCCCTTACGATCTGAATGATGTCGTCTGTGATCTGAAGGATGCAAAGGAGCGGAAACAGGAGATCATTGAGGCTGTCCGCACGGCAAATTACGGCGGTATGCCCGTTCGCTTCATGGGGGAGGAATGCCGCTGAATGCGGGGAACAGCATAACAAATGCGCCTAGATCGTGAAGCTTTTCACATATCAGCCAGGAAGGTTTTTCACATATCAGTCAGTACATGACAATTTGCACAGGAAATGGTATAATATTGACAAATATTATACCGCGCCGAGCGAAGCGAGTGTGCATGAACGTAGCATGATCGCGAAGCGATAATGGTATAATATCGACAGATATTATACCGCGCCGAGCGAAGCAAGTGTGCATAAACGTATTATGATCGCGAAGCGATAATGGTATAATATCGACAAATATTATACCGCGCCGGGCGAAGCGAGTGTTCATGAACGTAGCATGATCGCGAAACGATTATGATATAATATTGCGGAGCTATGGAGGCTGATATGAAGAATTGCAGACTACTATTATTTGACCTGGACGGTACGCTGCTGCGAAGTGACAAGACCATCTCGGAGCGGACGTACCGTGCCCTTTGGCAGTGTCGTGAAAAGGGAATGCTGATCGGTGTGTCCACATCAAGGGGCAGACAGAATGCGCTGGCTTTTATCGGGGAACTGAAACCGGATGTCCTGATCACGAGCGGGGGAGCGCTGGTATACATCCGGGAACAGTGCATCTGCCGGGCGGAGTTTTCTGTTGAAGAAACAAGAGGATTGATCGCGGCGGCAAGAGCGGTGTGCGGGGCGGACTGCGAGATCACGGTGGATACGACGGACGCGCATTACTGGAATTATAAGATCGATCCGAAAAAGCAGGATGCGAGCTGGGGCGACAGCATTTATACGGATTTTACCGATTTCGGGCAATGTGCCTTAAAGATCTGCGTGGAGATCCCGGATGAACAGAAAGCGGTTCAATTGAAGGAATGCATGAAGGACTATGATTGTGTCCGCTTTTCAGACGGATTTTGGTATAAGTTTACGAAAAAAGAAGTGACAAAGGAACATGCGATCAGGGAAGTATGCGCGTTTCTGCATATTGAAAAGGAAGAGATCGCCGCATTCGGAGACGACTATGCGGACAGCGGTATGCTTGCATTCTGCGGGTGGGGCGTCGCAATGGGAAATGCGATCCCGGAGGTGAAAGAGCAGGCGGATATTGTGATCGGCAGTAACGATGAGGATGGAATCGCGCAATATTTGGAGCGGGTCTTTCTGTGAGTCTGATGCCGGTTTTCGTTTTTCATTTAAGCAGTATCGCAGGCGGCATTTGCGATATGTAAGAGGATGAGTGAAATTGCAAGTTTTCCTGCAAATATCCGATGAAGCTGCAGTATCGTTTTCAACACACCCATAAAGAAGGGACAGGAGAGCATGAAGGATATCGCGGAACAAGTGACTCAAACGGTCAATGAACGCCTTGCTAAGAGGGCGGACAGGGAATCTGACAGCAAAACACCGTTCATCATCGCGATCGACGGCCGATGCTGCGCGGGAAAGACCACGCTTGCCGCAAAGCTGAAAGAGCAAAACGGCTGGAGCGTGTTCCATATGGATGATTTCTTTTTGCAGCCAAAGCAGCGCACGAAAGAGCGCCTTGCACAGCCGGGCGGCAACGTGGACTATGAGCGCTTCAGTGAGGAAATCTTGACGCCGCTTAAGAATGCGGGGTATGTTGAAGATCGAAATGGCGCGAAGACAGATATAACACGAAAAATCACTTTTCGCCCGTTTGACTGTCACAGACAGGACTTTGCGGAGGAAGTAACAACTGAGGCGAGGGCTGTCGTACTTGTGGAAGGCTCATACAGCTGTCACCCTGCGTTGCGCGACGCTTATGACCTGCGTGTGTTTCTGGATGTGGATCAGGCGGAACAGGAAAAGCGGATCCTTGCAAGAAACGGCAGAGATGGCGCGGCAGTTTTCCGTGAAAAGTGGATACCGCTTGAAGAATATTATTTTGAAGAATGCAGGATCAGAGACTGCTGCGACGCATGTTTTCCGTAAACCTTAAGGTGAACGCGATGCCTTAACCTTGTCTGCGTAATCGTGACGAAATATAATAAAAACTGTCAGTATCACAATGTGCCGGCAGTTTTTATTTTTTTGCCTGCGCGAGCGCGCGGGGGGATGCGTCTGTCGGCACAAAGTTCGCAGGTTGAGAGAAAGGCATGGTTATTAGGATGGAGCAGATGAATGTGATTACAAGAGATGATAACGAGAGAATGTTTCAGATGCTGAGTGATCTGATCAATAATGACAAGGAAATACAGATTATGATAACGGTTCCGTCGGGCAAAGCGGGATCGGTGTCCGCACAGTCCGAGGGGGGAGCGGATACCACGATGATCTATCCGAAAGAGGAAGCGGCGGTTCATGACCTGGAGAAAGATGTGACGGAAATCATTCATGAGATCGGTGTGCCTGCACATATCAAAGGATATCAGTATTTAAGAGAGGCGATCATGATGGCTGTCGAGGATGTGGAAATGCTCAACTCCATTACCAAGATCCTGTATCCGACGATCGCTGAAAAATTTAAGACGACGCCGAGCCGTGTGGAGCGTGCGATCCGCCACGGTATTGAGGTTGCGTGGTCGCGCGGACGGTCGGAAACGCTGGAGTCCCTGTTCGGTTATACGATCAGCGCCGGAAAGGGAAAACCGACAAATTCCGAATTCATTGCATTGATTGCCGACCGGATCCGTCTTCAGTACCGGAGTTGACTATAATACGCTTTTTAGCGAAAAAAATACTTCCACTTGCGTCTGTTTTGAGCTATACTAATGGATAGTAAGAAAATAGAAATGCCTTGAGGAGGTAGGAGATGAAAAATATTTTATTTGTTGCATCGGAAGGCGTGCCGTTTATCAAGACAGGAGGACTTGCCGATGTGGTAGGTTCCCTTCCGAAATATGTAGACAAAGAGTATTTTGACATTCGAGTGATGCTGCCCAAGTATACCTGCATTTCCCAGAATCTGCGGGATACCATGAAGTACAAGACCCATTTTTATATGGACTTTAATTGGAAAAATGAATACGTTGGCATTTTGGAGGCAGTTGTTGACGGCGTGATTTATTATTTTATCGACAACGAATCTTACTTTAACGGATTTAAGCCTTACAGCAGCAATGTCTATGAGGATATCGAGAAATTTTCCTTCTTCTCGAAGGCGGCGCTTTCGGCTATGCCCCTGCTTGGTTTCAGACCTGATATCATTCACTGCCATGACTGGCAGACCGGATTGATTCCTGTATATCTTCATGAGCGTTTTCAGGGAAATGATTTCTTCCGCGGGATCAAATCCATCATGACGATCCACAATCTGAAGTTCCAGGGTAAATGGAATGTCCGTGATATCAAGGATCTGACGGGACTGCCGGATTTCTATTTTACGCCGGATAAGCTGGAGTGTTATAAAGACGCCAATCTCTTAAAGGGCGGTCTGGTATTTGCCGATGCGATCACGACCGTATCCGATACATATGCGGAAGAGATCAAATGCGCGTTTTACGGGGAAGGGCTTGACGGGCTGATGCGTGCGCGCAGCGGCGATTTGCGCGGAATCGTAAATGGGATCGACTATGAGGAATATAATCCGGAAACGGATAAATTTATCGAATATAAATATAATGCAGTGAACTTCCGCAAAGAAAAAGTGAAAAACAAGCGGGCGCTGCAAAAGGAACTGGGTCTGGTCGAGGATGACCGCAAGATGATGATCGGCATAGTGTCCCGGCTGACAGATCAAAAGGGTTTTGATCTGATCGCTTATGTCATGGATGAATTATGCAGGGATGATATTCAGCTTGTTGTCCTTGGCACCGGTGAGGAGCAGTATGAGAATATGTTCCGTCATTTCGACTGGAAATATAATAATAAAGTTTCCGCGAACATTTATTATTCTGAAGCGATGTCCCATAAGATTTACGCATCCTGCGACGCATTTCTAATGCCGTCTCTTTTTGAACCGTGCGGCTTAAGCCAGCTTATGGCGCTGCGCTACGGGACGGTACCGATCGTCAGGGAGACGGGAGGTCTGAAAGATACTGTCGAGGCATATAACGAATACGAGAGCAAGGGAACCGGTTTCAGTTTCAGTAATTACAATGCGCATGAAATGCTGGGCTCGATCCGGTACGCGGAACGTATTTATTATGATAAGAAGCGTGAGTGGAATAAGATCATTGATCGTGCGATGGCACAGGACTTTTCATGGCACGTCTCCACGAGAAAGTATCAGGAAATGTACGACTGGATGATCGGCTGAGAAGATGGGCGGGATTCTTAGGAATTCCGCCTTTTATATGCGCAGCCCGATTGGAAAGGACGGCAGAGCCGAATCTGATATTCGGCTTGTGTACCTGTGCAAAATACGCTTCGGGATGGAGGAGTAGTATGGCATTTGATGGGATCACGATCGCGAATCTGACGGCAGAACTGAACGATACACTGCTGGACGGACGTATTTATAAGATTGTGCAGCCTGAGAAGGATGAGCTTTTGCTGACGATCAAAAATCACGGCACGCAATACCGGCTGCTGATGAGCGCGTCGCCAACGCTTCCGCTGTTATATCTGACGGAGAAAAACAAACAGGCGCCGATGACTGCGCCGAATTTCTGCATGCTGCTTCGTAAGCATCTGCAAAATGCGCGGATCGTGGAGATCACGCAGCCTGATTTCGAACGAGTTGTCGTTTTTTTTCTGGAGCATCTGAATGAGCTTGGGGATCTGTGCCGTAAAAAACTGGTCATTGAATTGATGGGAAAACATTCAAATCTGATTTTTACCGATGAGAATGACTGCATCATTGACAGTATTAAACGGATTTCGGGCATGGTCAGTTCTGTACGGGAGGTACTTCCCGGGCGCGCTTATTATATACCGAAAACGCAGGAAAAGCAAAATCCGTTAAAGGTGGATACGGACGGCATAAAGAGAGCGGTATCCGGGCGTCCGATGCCGGTTTTTCAGGCATTGTATACGTCATTTACCGGTTTATCCCCCATCGTTGCACAGGAGATCTGTCACAGGGCGGGCGTGGATGCGGACAGGGCGGCGAATACGCTTTCAGACGAGGCGCTTTCAGCGGTTGCGGAAGCGTTTGTGCAGCTTTCGAACCATGTACGGCAGGGGGAATTTGCCCCCAATATCATTTACGAGGGAAAAGAGCCGCGCGAATATGCGGCATTTCCACTAACAGTGTATGAAGGGGCACAGACGGTTCCCTATGAGCAGATGTCGGCGCTTTTGGAAGCGTATTATGCGCAGAAAAGTGCCGTGACACGGATCCGGCAGAAATCGGCGGACTTACGAAAGATCGTGCAGACCGCGTATGAGCGGAATATCAAAAAATATGATCTGCAGTGCAGGCAGCTGCAGGATACGGAGAAACGCGAAAAATACAAGGTTTACGGGGAACTCTTAAATACCTATGGTTACAGCGCGCCGGAGGGCGCTTCACAGTTGGAGGCACTCAACTATTATACGAATGAGACGGTTACGATACCGCTCGATCCTTCGCTTAGTGCCGGCGATAACGCCAAAAAATATTTTGAACGTTATGGCAAGCTGAAGCGCACGAACGAGGCACTGCTTGCGCTGACGAAAGAAACGAAGGCGGAGACAGATCATTTGGAGTCTGTCATGACTGCACTGGATATTGCACGCGGCGAAGAAGATCTTATTGAAATAAAAGAGGAACTTATAGAAAGCGGTTATATCCGCAGGCGCGCTGGGAATAAGCGCGCCCGCGTAACGAGCAGGCCGTTTCATTATGTCAGCAGTGACGGCTTTCATATCTATGTCGGAAAAAACAATTATCAGAACGAGGCGCTGACGTTCCGGCTTGCGACAGGCGGAGACTGGTGGTTTCATGCCAAGGGTATTCCGGGGTCTCATGTGATCGTTAAGACGCAGGGGAGTGAGCTTCCTGACCGCACTTTTGAGGAGGCGGCAGCGCTCGCGGCTCATTATTCCAAAGGTGCCGCGCAGGATAAGGTTGAGATTGATTATACGCTGCGCAAAAACGTCAAGAAACCAAACGGAGCAAAACCCGGATTTGTCGTTTACTATACGAACTTTTCTATGACGATCGCGCCTGACATTGCGGGTATTACGGAACTGGATTCTTGACGCGTCCCGCGCGCTGTACTATAATATGGAGCGGAAGAGTGCAAAACGGATAATTCCATGAAGGCTTGAAGAGAGGGAATGCCGCGGCTGAATAAGGAGTGAACGGTGCGGCGTAAGGGAAGCTTATGATAAAAAGTATGACGGGCTTTGGCAGATGCGAGATTTCAGAGGGAACCAAAAAGGTCACGCTCGAGATGAAAGCAGTCAATCACCGCTATCTTGACGTGTCAGTGAAGATGCCAAAGAAACTGAACATGTTTGAAACAGCTATCCGGAATGAATTAAAAAATCATATCCAGCGCGGCAAGGTTGATCTCTTTATTACTTACGAAGACGCTGCAGAAGGCATGGCGGTCATCCGGTACAATAAGGAGACAGCTGCGGAATATGTGCGCTATTTTGCACAAATGGCGTCGGATTTTTCTTTGGATAATGATATTCGTGTATCAACGCTTGCGCGCTGCCCGGAAGTTCTTGTCATGGATGAGCAGAGCGAGGATGAGGAGGAGATTTGGAAGCTGCTTTTGCGGGCGCTTAATGGGGCGGCGCAGAATTTTGTCGATACCCGCATCCGGGAAGGCGAAAACCTGAAAGCAGACCTGCTTATCAAGCTTGATGAGATGCTCAAAAATGTCGATTTTATTGCCGAACGGTCACCGCAGATCATCGCGGAGTACCGCGAGCGTCTTACGGATAAAGTGCGCGAGCTTTTGGGTGACCGCACAGTGGACGAGGGGCGTATCATTACAGAAGTCACAATCTATGCCGATAAAATCTGCGTAGACGAGGAAATCGTACGACTGCGCAGCCATATCGAGGCAGTCAGTAAAGCATTGCAGGATGGAGGGAGCATCGGGCGAAAGCTCGACTTTCTTGCGCAGGAAATGAACCGAGAGGCAAACACGATCCTTTCCAAGTCAAACGATCTGAGCATTTCTAACTGCGGGATCGAGCTAAAGACGACGATTGAAAAAGTAAGAGAGCAGATGCAGAATATTGAATAAAAAAAGAATTTCTCTGATATGAAATTCTTTTGGGTGCGGAAGCTTTTGGGATTTGGATGGAGGAAGCCGTTATTTTATGAATAAACTGATTCACATCGGATTTGGCAATATGGTGAATACGGATAAAATCATCGCCGTTGTCAGTCCGGATTCCGCTCCGGTCAAACGACTGGTGCAGAAAGCAAAAGAAAACGGCGTGGTGATCGATGCGACGCAGGGGCGCAGGACCAAGGCGGTGCTTGTGATGGAGAATTCCCAGCTTGTGCTGTCTGCACTGCTTCCGGAGACGATTTCCCTGCGTGCGAAGGAACTGCCGGATAACGGGGAGGGAGTAAACGAATGAAACATCAGGGCATACTCATTATTATCTCTGGTTTTGCAGGCGTCGGGAAAGGAACGCTTGTGAAAAGACTCGTGCAGAAGTACGACCGCTATGCGCTGTCCGTCTCCATGACGACGCGCGCGCCGCGTCCGGGGGAGGAAGACGGCAGGGAATACTTTTTTGTGACAAAGGAGAACTTTGAACAGAAGATCACGGAGAACGGTCTGATTGAATATGCTTCCTATTGCGGGAATTATTACGGTACGCCGCGCGCTTATGTGGAAGAACAGATGGCGCAGGGAAGGGATATCATTTTAGAGATTGAGATACAGGGTGCAATGAAAGTGAAGGAGCGGTTTCCGGAAGCCGTGCTCATCTATGTGCTTCCGCCGAGCGCGTCGGAACTGGAAATGCGATTAAGGGGCAGGGCAACGGAGACGGAGGAAAAAATAAAGGAGCGCTTAAGCCGTGCAGCTGCGGAGAGCGAAGGATTGGAGCAGTACGATTATGTGATCGTCAATGACGATTTGGATGTTTGTGAACAGGAGCTTCACGGGATATTATGTGCGGCACATTTTACGCCGAAGCAGAATGTCTCTTTTATCAATGAGCTGAGAAGTGAATTAAAGAAATTCGGAAAAGGAGAAAAAAGAATATGATACATCCGTCTTATGCAGATTTAATGGAAGTGGTAAACAGCGGGGTCGAGGAGGGAGAACAGCCTGTCATTAACAGCCGCTATTCGATCGTGATGGCAACGTCAAAGCGCGCCAGACAGATCATTGCGGGAGATGAACCGCTGACTGCAGAGGTGAAAGCTAGAAAGCCGTTATCCGTTGCCGTGGACGAACTCAATCAGGGAAAGATTTCGATCCTCGGTGATGAGGAAAACAAGGAAGACGAAGCCGGGGAACTGTAAGAGACCATTTCTAGGGAGTATCGTGAGATACCCCCTTTCTTGTAATCGTTCAGACAGGTCACTGAACTATGAAGCAAAAGGCGTACAAAATAAGGCAACACACATTTTATATGCCGGGAGGTCTCACAGACAGGAAAATCCCATATACAGGAAAATGACCGGAGCAGGGGCATAACAATGAAGATTATGATGGTGTCGCTCGGCTGCGATAAAAATTTAGTGGATACGGAAATGATGCTTGGCATGCTTTCTGAGCAGGGATATACGTTTACGGATGACGAGACTGAGGCTGAGGTCATGATCGTCAATACCTGCTGTTTTATCGGAGATGCGAAAGAGGAAAGTATCAATACACTGATAGAGATGGGTGCGTTAAAGCAGACTGCGTGTGTACGCGTGCTGATTGCGGCAGGCTGTCTTGCGCAGCGCTATGCGGCAGAAATACGCAAGGAGATCCCGGAGGTGGATGCCATCGTCGGAACGTCCGCGGTTGACGAGATCGTGCGTGCGGTGGAAGAAACGCTTTGCGGGGAACAGCGGACTTATATGAAAGAGCTTGACCTGAAGCCGGCTGCAGGCAAAAAGCGGATCGTAACGACCGGAGGGCATTACGCATACTTAAAGATTGCCGAAGGCTGTGATAAGAGATGCAGTTATTGTATCATTCCAAAAGTGCGCGGACCATACCGCAGCGTGCCGATGGAAATACTGCTTGAGGAAGCGCGGGTATTAGCGGGGGGCGGCGTAAAAGAGCTGATCTTAGTCGCGCAGGAGACAACGCTGTACGGCAGGGATCTTTACGGGGAGAAAAAGCTGCCGGAGCTGCTTCAAAAGCTGTGTGAGATTCCGGGACTGCACTGGATCAGGCTGCTTTACTGTTATCCTGAGGAAATCACGGAAGAATTGATCGATGTGATGCGCACGGAAAAAAAAATCTGCCATTATCTCGATATGCCCATTCAGCATGCATCTGATGTAGTCCTGAAGAGGATGGGAAGACGGACGACCCGTGCCGAGATTACGGAGCGGATCAGAAGGATGCGGGAGCAGATACCGGATATTTGTATCCGGACAACACTGATCACCGGATTTCCGGGTGAGACAAAGGAAAATCACGAAGAAATGCTTGACTTTATCAGGGAGAATTCCTTTGACCGGCTCGGTGCTTTTTTATATTCGCCGGAGGAAGGTACGGCTGCTGCCGAAATGCCCGGACAGATTCCTAAAAAAATAAAGAAAAAGCGGCGCGATGAGATCATGCTGCTCCAACAGGAGCTTGCGTTTCAAAAAGCGGCGGCTTTTTGCGGTCATGTCATGGATGCCATGATCGAAGGAAAGCTCGTGGATGAGGACTGCTACGTGGCGAGAACGTACCGCGATGCACCGAGTGTGGACGGGTATGTGTTCTTAAGCACGGACAGAGAGCTTGTCAGCGGTGACATCGTATCGGTTAGAATCACGGGAGCACACGAATATGATCTGCTCGGCGAGCTCGAGGATGATTGCGGATAATGGTTTTATGGGTCTGCAGACAGGTATGCGTGTTGAAGCACGCGGGGAGGTGTAAGATTGAATTTACCAAACAAACTGACAATGTTCCGTGTCATATTGATCCCGTTTTTTGTTGTTTTTATGCTGACGGACTTTGCGGGCGCGGCAGCAAAATGGATCGCACTGGGCATTTTTGTCGTGGCGAGTCTGACTGATCTGTTAGACGGGCAGATTGCAAGAAGGAAGAATCTTGTTACAAACTTTGGAAAATTTATGGATCCGATCGCTGATAAGCTGCTCGTGTGCTCAGCGATCATCTGTCTGGTAGATATCGGCAGGATCTATTCATGGGTCGTGATCGTGATCATTGCACGGGAATTTGTGATCAGCGGCTTCCGCCTGATCGCGTCCGACAATGGGGTTGTGCTTGCGGCCAGTTACTGGGGCAAATTCAAAACAGTGTTCCAAATGGTGATGATCTGCCTGATGATCGCGGACATTCCGAATGAGATCGTTTCAGTCATTACGGATATCGTGATGTGGATCGCGCTCGCATTGACTGTGATATCACTGGTTGATTACCTTTGGAAAAATAAAGGAATTTTGGCGGGACAGAAATAGGAGAAAAGAATGACGGTTGAGATTATTTGCGTTGGGACGGAACTGCTTCTTGGAAATATCGTGAATACGAATGCGGCATATTTGGCGGAGCAGTGTGCGGGTCTTGGGCTATCCTGCTACTATCAGAGTGTGGTCGGTGATAATAAGGCACGCCTTACAGAGTCTGTGAAAACTGCTGTCGGGCGTTCGGACATTATTCTGATATCGGGAGGACTTGGACCAACACAGGATGATCTGACAAAGGAAACCGTTGCAGAAGCACTGGGTATTCCGCTTGTGACAGATGAAAACACGCGTCAGCGGATCGCGCGCTATTTCGAAAAAAGAGGAATGGAGATCACGGACAATAACTGGAAGCAGGCGCAGGTGCCGGAAGGATGTAAGGTGCTTGAAAACGAAAATGGCACGGCTCCGGGAATGATCCTTTCCGTTGGCGGGCATCATATCGTGCTGATGCCGGGACCGCCGGGAGAGCTGCGTCCGATGTTTGAAAATCATGTGCGCCCTTATTTGGAAGCATTGGAGCCGGGGGTGATTTTTTCACAGACTGTAAAAATCTGCGGCGTCAGTGAAAGCAAGATCGAGACGGATATTGAGGATCTGCTCGCGGGTCAGGACAACCCGACGATCGCGCCGTATGCAAGGCTCGGAGAGGTACATCTGAGGGTTACGGCAAAGGCAGCGGATGAGAAAGAAGCAAAAAAGCTCATCAAGCCTGTAGTGCGCGAGCTGAAAGCGCGCTTTGGCGGGGATGTGTACTCCACAGATAAAGATATGACGCTTGAAAAGTCAGTTGTCGAGCTGCTTCTTGCAGCGAATCTTACCATAACGACCGCAGAGTCCTGTACCGGCGGCATGCTGGCGAGCCGGCTGATCAATGTTGCGGGCATTTCCGAGATATATAAATCGGGTTACGTGACCTATTCCAATAAAGCGAAGCGACATCTGCTCGGCGTGAAAAAAAGTACGCTTACAAAGTACGGTGCGGTTAGTGAGAAAGTCGCCGGTGAGATGGCAAGAGGTGCGGCAATGTTTGCGAAAGCGGATGTGGCAGTTGCGGTCTCGGGCATTGCGGGACCGGACGGCGGGACGAAGGAGAAACCGGTCGGACTTGTCTGCATTGCCTGTCAGGTATGCGGTAAGCTGACGGTAAAAGAGTATTTGTTCAGCGGGGACCGTGCCAAAGTGAGAGAGAGCGCGACGGCATGCGCATTGACTCAGCTGCGCCGCTGTCTTTTGGAGTATTGCGGAACGAGAACATTCGGAAAGGATAAAGAGTAACAAATGAAAAAGGAACGGCTTACCTACCTGGATATGGTGAAAGGTATCGGTATTATTCTTGTTGTTATGGGGCACTCCCAGTTCCTGAACGAGCAGGTACGGATTGTGATCACCTCTTTTCATATGCCGTTGTTTTTCTTTGTATCGGGGATGCTGATCTGCCATATGGGGGAGGAACAGCGTTCGATGGGCGTGATCTTACGTCGTAAGGTGTTAAGCATATTTGTTCCGTATGCGGTGTTCAGCGCAATTTACCTTGCGATTTACGGATTGTATTATTATGCGCATCTACATATTATAGAGTGGAGCGTGATCAGGGGATATGCGATTCAGACATTTGGCTTGGGCGGTATGTCCGTACTTTGGTTTCTGACTGCGCTGTTTTTTTCTGAGCTTGCATTTTTTGTACTGCTCAAAGCTTTCAGAAAGAGACATGTCATGGTCATTGCTGTCTGCGCGCTGTGCGCTGTGGCAGCGCCGCTTGTCAAACCGCATTTTGACCGCCTTTTTCCGCGCACCAATATACCGCTCAGACTGTTATATGAACTGATCAGTACTTGGCTTCGCAGCATGGTCGGGCTTGGATTTCTGATGGCGGGTTATGAACTGATGCGTCTGTTTCATAAGCTGGACGGTATGAAGGGTGGTAAGCTGGATGATAAGGCAGACGGTTATGTCCCGTCTAAGAAAAAGCGTATTCTTTTCGTGTGCGCAGGCTTCTGCGGTCTGGCGCTGACGGCATGCTTAAGCCTTTATAACGGACTGACCGATATGCATTTTATGGTATTTCACCATCTGTGGCTGTATTATCTGAATGCGCTGCTCGGGACCTGCTCGCTGATCCTGATCTGCAAATACGGAAAAATACTGCGCGGACTCTGCTATCTGGGAGCGAATTCCCTCGTGATCATGGCGACGCATCTGGACTGTCAGTATATGCTCAAAGCGATCGATTTTGGATACTTTTTGGTATCGATCTCGCCGCGTGCAAAAAAATATTGTCTGTATTTTGGAATCGCGTCATCGCTGCTTGTGATGGAACTTGTAACGATATTCCTGGTTAATCATCTGGTGCCGTTTGTGGCAGGAAAAAGTTATCCGAAGCGGGAAAAGAAAAACAGCGGGGCTGCATAAGTTGTGAAGGTTTGTGCAAATTGACGGTTGTCCGGTATTACATTCTGTGCTACATTCAAAAAAGACCGTGTTTCTTTTGTTTCTTTCGGCGCTGGCTGCCATTGCATGGTACGGGAGCGCCGTCTTATATTTTGATACCCTTTTGCGCGCTTCACCGCGCGTACCAGTCAATATAGGGGAGTTTACTTCCAAACTTTCAACATAGAAAGTGAAAGAGAGTTTTATTGGACATATTGGTAGCTAAACTTGATAGTGTGAAGAGAAGTTCTAATGCTCACAGCAAAGGTTGTTTTCACTAAGACAGCATAGCTGTCTTGGAATTTCTAAGCTTCACACAGAAGAATGCCCAAAGTACGGGCATGCTTCATCTAGATTGAGTCGCAGCAGGGCTGTGACATGGAGGTTGGTTTAAAATAATTTTAGGAGAACAGTTGACAGAATCGAACAGATGTTTTATTATAATCCAATAAGAACATTTGTTCTGTATGTGTACGGTTCGGAAGGAGAACGATATGGAAAAGGACGAGAAACTGAAAGCGCTGGATGCGGCGATTTCACAGTTAGAGAAACAGTATGGACGCGGGACGGTCATGAAGCTTGGTGATCCGGCAGCCAGAATGAATGTGGAGACGATACCGACGGGGTCTTTGAGTCTGGATCTCGCATTGGGACTGGGCGGGATTCCGAAGGGAAGAATCGTAGAGATATACGGACCGGAATCAAGCGGTAAGACAACGGTTACGTTACATATGATCGCACAGGTGCAGAAAAGCGGCGGGATCGCAGGATTTATTGATGCGGAGCACGCACTGGATCCGGTTTATGCAAAGAAGATCGGAGTGGATATTGATAATCTCTATATTTCACAGCCGGACTGCGGGGAGCAGGCGTTGGAGATCACTGAGACGATGGTGCGTTCGGGCGCCGTGGATATTGTTGTTGTAGATTCAGTCGCAGCGCTCGTGCCGAAGGCGGAGATCGATGGCGATATGGGTGATTCCCATGTCGGACTGCAGGCAAGACTGATGTCGCAGGCACTTAGGAAGCTGACCGGCGTGATCAGCAAATCGAACTGTACGGTCGTGTTCATCAATCAGCTGCGTGAAAAGGTCGGCATTATGTTTGGCAACCCTGAGACGACTACGGGCGGGCGCGCATTGAAATTCTATTCCTCTGTTCGTCTGGACGTCAGAAGGATCGAGGCGATCAAGCAGGGCGGGGAGGTTGTCGGCAACCGCACACGGGTGAAAGTTGTTAAGAATAAAATTGCCCCGCCGTTTAAGGAAGCTGAGTTCGATATCATGTTCGGAGAGGGTATTTCTACGGTGGGTGACATTCTCGACATGGCAGCAAACGTGGATATTGTGGCAAAGACGGGCGCCTGGTATGCTTATGACGGCAATAAGATCGGTCAGGGACGCGAGAATGCGAAGCAGTTCCTAAAAGATAACCCTCAGGTGTGCGGCGAGATCGAGACGAAAGTGCGCGCACACTATGGACTGACAGGGGAGGCGCAGTCAGAAGACGGGGAGCAGACGGATGGAAAGACTTCTAACGAAAAGAAAGTCGGCGGCGGAGAGGCGGATGGGACTGCAGTCGACGGCAAGAATCCGTCAGAAGCGGTAAAAAAGACAAAAAGCAGCGCCAAGGAGTAACAGATTCCGCAAAATAACGGATGAAGAGTCGAAACGAAGCGTAGAAAGTAACATGTCTTTGCAGCGGGAGTGTGATTTTCGTTCAAATTCAGGACGCGAATTCTATGTCTGCATAACAGTCCAGTCATACGTGGCTGGACTGTTGCTATTTGCTGCCGCTTATGCGCGGTTCATGCATATGCGGTATGCTGCTTTCTACTATAACGATAATTGCGAAGAAAGGCAGAGCAGTTCGGGATAGTCAGGGCAGTGTGGGATAAGTCGGCAGGATGGGCAGGAAGGGAATCCTATGATTGTAAGAGAGATAACAGAGTTAAGCAAAGCAAAGTCAAATGTGATTCTGGACGACGGAATGAGTTTTTCGCTATATAAGTCTGAGCTGCGCCGCTACCGGCTTCGGGCAGGAGAGCCGATGGCAGACACCGTCTATGAGGAATTGATGTATACGGGACTGCCGAGACGGGCGAAACTCCGGTGTATGAACCTCTTAAAACAGCGTGACTATACGGAGGCGGAGCTTCGGCGTAAATTAGAACAAGGTGGATATCCCGAAAGAATCGTCCAAACGGCGCTTGATTACGTCAAATCATATGGGTATGTGGATGACGAGGCATATGTGAAAAAATACATAGAAGCATACGGAGATAAGAAAAGCAGGCGGAGGATGGAAAACGATCTGTTGAAAAAGGGCGTTGACAAGAATACGGTCAAGATCGGACTTGAGCAGACGGATTTTGGGGATGGAGAGGATGCAGAGATTCTTCAAATACGGAATCTGCTTTCAAAAAAAGGATACTGCGGGGAAGAGTGCCCGCCGGATCAGCGAAGAAAGCTGTATGCGTTTCTGCTAAGGCGCGGATTTCCGACATCCAAGATTGCACAGTGCATGAAAGGGGTGTCCTTTGAGGAATGCTGAGGATAGCAACGATCGAATCCGTGCTTCAATTTTCTGTTTAGGCAGTATCGTGAGCAAGACTTGTGATATGTACGGGGATCAGTGTGTTACAAATTCATATGTCAGGTCATTGATATGGAATTCATGAAAAAGAAAGGAATCAGGTGCGTATCATGAGAGCAATTAGAGCGACAATTTTGTATATGGTATGTCTGGGAATGCTGTTATGTTCTGCCGGAGTTTTGACCGTGAAAGCAGAAGGACAGGAAGATATACAGCAAGACGTACAAGATGCACAGCAAGATGAGCAGGACGAGTATGGGAGCGCACAGCAAGACGCGCAGGACGAACAGGGTGGCGCACAGCAAGACGCGCGGCGTGGCGTGCAGGACGGACAGCAGGGCATGCAGCAAGCTGTACAGTCAGAGAATCCGACAGCAGATACGCGGCCGGACTATGTGATTTATGTGAACAGAACCCTAAATTGTGTCACGGTCATGCAGAAGGAAGCAGGCGGCGCGCTGACGCCGGTGAAGGCGATGGTCTGCTCCTGCGGACGTCAGGGGCATGCGACGCCGCGGGGAACCTTTCGTACGTCACGTTATTATGAATGGCGGCTGATGGTAGACAATACCTATGGCAGATATGCGGTGGGCTTTAACGGTAAAATCCTCTTTCATTCCGTACCGTATCTGGAAACCTCTCCGGATTCGCTGGAATGGGAAGAATATAATAAACTGGGTGAAAATGCTTCACTTGGATGCGTCCGGCTGTCCGTGGAGGACGCAAAATGGATTTATGATCATTGTAAAGTCGGAACCACGGTCATTGTGTATTCTGACAGCGAAGAGATACTACCGCTCGGAAAACCGGAGGCAGTCACGATACCGGAGGATTCTCCGTGCAGAGGGTGGGACCCGACAGATTATGACATCAATAACCCGTGGTTTGCAGGGGATAGTGACGTGATCTCGTTTTTTGATGATGCGGACGGGTTTAACCATATCGCATATGCAAACAGATATGCGGATCTTAAGGAAGCGTTCGGGTATGACAGGGAAGCGTTATACGGGCATTATCTGACATACGGAATCAGCGAGGGGAGAATCGCGACGCGCTGAGCGGAAACTGTAAAATTCCATCTATGATCGGGTCACATTTTTCTAGCCGGGACCGTACCTCACAAAATGCTTGACAGCATACGCATTACAGAGTAAAATTGAACTGTTGTAAAATTGAGAGTTAGGATATGTCATCCTATATGATGTGTTCTATAACGCATATTCGTACAATGAAAACTAAATAAGGAGGTGCTCCTGTACATGGGACCAGTAGTAACGGCGGTCATTGTGACGGTCATTGTGACACTTGCCATTGCGGTACCCGTATCTGCTTTTCTGGCAATGAACCGTCAGAAAAAAGCGATAGAGCAGAAAATCGGAAACGCGGACACGAAGGCAAGAGAGATTATTGATGATGCATTAAAAACTGCTGAGGCAAAGAAACGTGAAGGACTGCTTGAGGTGAAGGAAGAATCCATCCGGACAAAGAATGAGCTGGATAAGGAGATCAAAGAGCGGAGAGCGGAGGCACAGCGTTACGAGCGCAGAGTTCAGCAGAAGGAAGAAAACATCGATAAAAAAGCGGATGCGATCGAGAAGAAGGAAGCGGGGCTGCTTGCGAGGGAAGAGGCGCTGAATAAGCAGAAAGAAGCAATCGCCAGGCTGAACGAAGAGAGGGTACAGGAACTGGAACGAATCTCTGGTTTAACCTCCGAACAGGCAAAAGAGTATTTACTTAAAATTGTTGAAGACGAAGTAAAGCATGAGACAGCCGTGCTGATCAAGGAAATGGAGAGCAGGGCGAAAGAAGAAGCGGACAAGAAGGCAAAGGAATATGTGGTTAACGCCATTCAGCGTTGTGCGGCAGACCATGTATCCGAATCGACGATTTCCGTTGTGCAGCTTCCGAGCGATGAGATGAAGGGACGTATCATCGGTCGGGAAGGCCGCAATATCCGCACGCTGGAGACGATGACAGGTGTGGATCTGATTATTGATGATACGCCGGAAGCAGTGATCCTTTCCGGTTTTGATCCGATCAGACGTGAGGTTGCACGTATTGCACTTGAGAAACTGATCGTGGACGGAAGAATCCATCCGGCAAGAATCGAGGAAATGGTTGAAAAAGCGCAAAAAGAAGTAGAGGTCATGATCAAAGAAGAGGGTGAAGCGGCACTGCTCGAAGTCGGAGTGCACGGCATTCACCCAGAGCTTGTCAGACTGCTTGGCAAGATGAAATTCAGGACCAGCTATGGACAGAATGCATTGAAGCATTCCATAGAAGTGGCACAGCTTTCCGGTCTCCTTGCCTCTGAGATGGGGCTGGATATCAGAATGTCGAAACGCGCAGGTCTTTTACATGATATTGGAAAATCCGTGGATCATGAAATGGAAGGCTCCCATATTCAGTTAGGAGTGGAGCTTTGCAGAAAGTATAAGGAATCCGCAACCGTCATTAACGCAGTAGAATCGCATCATGGCGATGTGGAGCCGACAACGCTGATCGCGTGTCTGGTACAAGCCGCTGATACGATTTCCGCGGCGAGACCGGGTGCAAGGCGGGAAACGCTGGAGACTTATACGACAAGACTAAAACAATTGGAAGATATCACAAACAATTTCAAGGGAGTGGACAAATCTTTTGCTATTCAGGCGGGTAGAGAGATTCGGGTAATGGTAGTTCCTGAGCAGATCAGTGACGCGGACATGGTACTTTTGGCAAGGGATATATCGAAGCAGATCGAAGCAGAGCTTCAGTATCCGGGACAGATTAAAGTCAATGTCATTCGCGAATCACGAGTGGTCGATTACGCAAAGTAGAAAGAAAAAGATTTCATAAACATTGTTTATGGAATCTTTTTTTGTTATAATGAGTCCTATGAGAAAAAAGAATAAACAAAAGTCCCGTATTGCTTTAGCGGGCATCAGTGAAATAGGGGCGAGAGCCGATCAGCAGGACAGCATGTGGTTTTCGGGAATGTCCGGTGAACGTTTGGAATGCTCTGCGGCGGAGTTCGCGGAGAGCGAGAGTGTGTTTGCCGTGATCGCAGACGGAATGGGAGGTCTGTCGAACGGCGGGGAGATCAGCAGGCTGATCACGGGAGAAATGCAAAGTGCCTGTATCGCAGAAGACCGGGAAAAGTCTCCCGTGCCCTTTTTGCAGCGATCTCTCTGGCGTGCAAACGAGACGGTCAATCAGTATCTGTCCGATAAAGAACCGGGCGGTTCTACTGTCATTGCCGCATACATAGAGGATCGCAAACTGTATTATTGTTCGGTGGGTGACAGCAGAATTTATCTGTGGCATAAAAAGCAGCTTTGCAGGCTGAACGTAGAACATAATTACGGGAGGGAGCTGGACGAGCTTGCGTGGAAAGGCGCAATTACGGAACTGGAAGCAAGAGCGAATCCACGCCGCAGCGCGCTGACGAGCTATATCGGAAAAGGAATGCTGGATCAGGTAGACGGAAATGAAATACCGATTGATTTAGAAAAAGGGGATGTGATCCTGCTTTTGACAGACGGTGTATTTCGCACGGTCTCTGAGGAAGAGATCGCACGCTGTGCTGCGAAAGAGACTGCGGAAGAGGCGGCACGCGCGGTCGCACGGTCAGTTGTATGGGAGCATAGACAGTATCAGGACAATTATACGGTCATTGCAATTCATATTGGACAAGCCCCTTGCAGTCAGGGTGAAAACGTGCTAAAATAAACGCGAACAGGAGGTTATCATGATGCGTGTTTTTAGTAAAATAAAAAAGCAGATGTATGCAGGTGTAACGATGCTTGCGCTTATGTTAATGAATCAAATAACCGGCTGTGCCGGCGTACTGGCAAGCGAAGGCGCACAGGAGTCGATAGATGCGCAGACAGCATGGATCCTCGTAGGGATCATTGCCGTGGCAGTCATCGTGGCGGTGATCATTGCGGCGGTGACGTCGGTGATATCAGGCGTGGTGGGAGCAAAAGAGGATTCGGGAGAGCAGGAATAGCGGATAAGCCGCTCAAGAGAACTGCGGGAGGTGCCTGTTAAGGGGATTTCTGATGCGGTTCTTTTTTTGTCATTCTTTAGAAACAGGCTGCGCAGGGCATCTACATTTTTCTGACTTTTATCTTGCATACAAAAGCTTCTTGGTGTATGATAGGTAAGGCGTCTGTGAATTGTATACAATTATGCAATCATGCATTGGAGAACGGACGCCGGATAATACGTTGTACCAATAAGTATGAAATACGGAAGGCATGGTGAACCGAAATGAAATCTTATCAGGAGATGTCAAAGGAAGAGCTGCAGGCATTGGAAAGCGAATTGGAGCAGCAGTTTGAAGAGGCAAAGGCAAAAGGGCTGAAGCTGGATATGTCCAGAGGGAAGCCGGGACCTGCGCAGTTAGACCTCAGCATGGATATGATGGATGTGCTGCACTCAGATACGATCCTTCAGACGGAGGAAGGCGTGGACTGCCGCAATTACGGAACGCTGGACGGTATTCCCGAGGCAAAAAAACTCATGGGAGATATGATGGGTGTGCCGGCTGAGAATGTGATCGTCTGCGGAAACGCCAGCCTTTCCATCATGTATGATGCGGTTTCCCGCTCTATGACGCATGGCGTATGCGGGAGCACGCCGTGGTGCCGTCTTGACAAGGTGAAGTTTTTGTGCCCGGCACCCGGATATGACAGACATTTTAAGATCACGGAGCATTTCGGGATTGAGATGGTCACGATTCCGATGACACCGCAGGGACCGGACATGGATCTGGTTGAGAAGTACGTGAATACGGACGAGGCCGTAAAGGGGATTTGGTGCGTGCCGAAGTATTCCAATCCGCAGGGCTATTCCTACTCGGATGAGACGGTAAAGCGTTTTGCAGCATTAAAGCCTGCAGCAGAGGATTTCCGTATTTACTGGGATAATGCTTACGCCGTGCATCATTTATATGAAGAAAAAGAACGGCAGGACAGGATTCTTGATATTCTCAGCGAATGTGAAAAAGCGGGTAATCCCGATATTGTTTATGAATTTGCATCCACTTCCAAAGTGACATTTTCGGGAGCAGGCGTTGCGGCGATCGCATCCTCTGCAAAGAATCTGAACGATATCAAAAAATCAATGACGATACAGACGATCGGTTACGACAAGATCAATCAGCTCCGCCATGTGAAGTATTTCGGAAATATTGACGGAATGCATGCGCATATGATGGAACTTGCAGGCATTATGCGCCCGAAGTTTGAAGCGGTGCTCACCGTGCTTGATCAGGAACTGTCGGGATTGGATATCGGGGAGTGGACAAAACCGAACGGTGGTTATTTTATTTCGTTTGAAGCGCTTGAAGGCTGTGCCGCCGCGATTGTCGGAAAATGCCGTGAAGCGGGTGTTATCCTGACAGATGCAGGAGCGACCTATCCGTATGGCAAGGATCCGCACGACAACAATATCCGTATTGCGCCCTCGTTTCCTACGACGGAAGAGATGAAAGAGACAGCGAAGCTCTTTGCGCTGTGTGTGAAGCTTGTGAGTGTACAGAAACTATTGGCATCTGCGTAAACGGATTGAATGCAGGAGAGCCGGCTTGTATGGAAGAAAGCGGAGGACAGCAGGAATGCAGGAATGGAAACGATTGAACAGGCGATTGATCCACAAAGGTTCTATCATCAACTATTATCGGGATACGGTGCAGGTACCGAACGGCAACGTGGTAGAATGGGATTTTATCGGACATAACGGGGCGGCTGCGGTCGTACCGGTAACGGAGGATGGAAAGATCCTGATGGTACGCCAGTATCGGAATGCACTTGACCGTATGACCCTTGAGATTCCGGCAGGCGGTCTGAACGGAGCGGATGAGGAGACGAAAGCGGCGGCTGCCCGTGAACTTGAGGAGGAGACGGGATACCGCAGTGATAACCTGACATTTCTGATCAGTCTCAATACGACGGTAGCATTCTGCAATGAAAAAATAGATGTTTATGTCGCCCGGGATCTGACCTCTTCGCACCAGCATCTGGATGAAGATGAGTTCATTGATGTTGTGGCAATGGATGTGGAAGAGCTGACAAAGATGATCTATGAGGGAAAGCTGATGGATTCAAAGACCGTGGCGGCAATTCTGGCATACCGCAGCCGCTATTGCCGGCCGGATGACTTGGAGAAGTAAATTTTGCCGCAGCAGGCGGGATATGCCAGAGAGAAGCAGAGATTTTTGCCGCAGCAGGCAGGATATGCCAGAGAGAAGCAGAGATTTTTTGCCGCAGCAGGCAGGATATGCCGCAAACAAAACAAATTTGGACAGGAAAGAATGTCCGGAAGTCAGGGCTCATATAATATAAAAATGAGCTTTGGGAGCGGAAAATATGAGAGAAAAGGAAAGGGAGCGTCTCGCATTGTTCGGCGGGCTTGTTCCCTTTTTGATTGGCTTTTTTGCGGGGATCGCGCTGCTCGTGTTCGCAAGAACCTGGTTTTTAGGGAGCGGAAACCTGATGGGAGCAGAGCGCACGCATAATATCGGTTATCTGGATATTCATAAAAACCGCCTGTTTTTTTATGTGCTTGGTCTGCGCATGCGGACGGTTCTGCTCATGTTGCTTTTGTCGTGGGCGCCGTTCGGACGTTTTGTGCGGCATGGATATAAGACATGGTATGGATTTTGCTTTGGTATGATCTTAACAGCTTCTTATGCGGTCTATGGCGTCAAAGGTCTGTGGCTTGTCTGTATCTGCCTGTTTCCGCAGATCCTGCTTTACATTCCGGCTTTTGTTCTGCTTTGCCATATATCGGGACGGATCTCCGAGTTGCATGCGGGCGGATTTGGGACAGCGGGCATCAGGCAATTGCTGACGGGGATCGGGATCGTTTTCCTGCTGGTGCTGGCAGGATGTCTTGTGGAGGGGTATGTCAACTCTGTAATTGTTATGAAAATGTTAAAAAAATTTTAAGCCGGGATTGCTAGATGTGGTAGACATAATTGAAAGGAGTTTCGATATGTGGTAGTTTTGTCGAAAAGAGATGGAAATGCCTTAAAAACGGTTAAAAATTGCGATTGCTTTTCTTAAAAATTATGATTATAATAGTGCGTAGACACGCTTTTTGATTAACATAAATATTTTGAGGGTGGCGCGCTGATACATGAGGGATGAAATCGGGCAGTTTATCGAATATCTGCATAATGTAAAAAAGACCTCCAATAATACGGAGATGTCATACCGGAGGGATCTGAATAAAGTGCAGATATATCTGACGGCGCGCGGTGTAACAGACGTGAAGCTCATAAGCAGTCAGATGCTTGAGGACTATGTGGAGAATTTGAGGCGGCAGAATTTTGCACCGGCAAGCGTTTCGCGTAATATCGCATCGCTCAAGGCTTTTTTTCATTTTTTGGCGGATGAGGGAAAAATAGAGAGTGATGTGTCCGTGTCGCTCAAGGCACCAAAGCTGGAAAAGAAGATGCCGGGCATCATGACGATGGATGAAGTGGTGCGGCTTTTAGAGCAGCCGCAAGGGAATGCACCAAAAGAAGTGCGCGACAGGGCGATGCTGGAGCTTTTATATGCAACCGGAATCCGGGTTACGGAGTTGATCACCTTGAAACTGAGCGACTTAAATATGCCGATGAATTATATTATCTGCCGTGACCGCAATAAGGAGCGTGTTATTCCGTTTGGCACGGCGGCGAGAGAAGCGCTTGCCAGATATTTATCGGGTGCAAGAGAAGCCCTGGTTAAGGATGCGTCGTTTGATACATTATTTGTAAACTGTTCGGGCGAACCCATGAGCAGACAGGGATTTTGGAAACTGATCAAATCCTATACGAAAAAAGCAGGTATCACGGCAGATATTACACCGCATACGCTGCGTCATTCCTTTGCCGCGCATCTTGTGGAAAACGGTGCGGATTTAAGAAGTGTACAGGAGATGTTGGGACATTCCGATATTTCTACGACGCAGATCTACGCTAATATGAGCCACAAACATTTAAGAGAGGTTTATGCAAAAGCACATCCGAGAGGATAAAATAATAATTACAAGCATAAGAAATGGAAAAATACTTCTTATACTTGTAATTATTTTGCGAAATGCTTGCGCATTTCGTATCAGTAAAATTCAGCGAACAAAGAGTTCTAAATGGTTACAATCATTTCGTTACAATAATTCTGCAATATCATAGATCAGGCGCTCGGATTCTGCCCAGCCGAGGCACGGGTCGGTGATGGATTTTCCATAGACGCCGCCGCCGATTTTCTGACAGCCCGGCTCAATATAACTTTCCACCATAACGCCTTTGACAAGTTTACGAATATCACTGTTTAATCTGCGGCTGTGCAGGACTTCTTTGACAATGCGCACCTGCTGTTCAAATTTTTTTCCTGAATTGTTATGGTTCGAATCAATGATGCAGGCGGGATTTAACAGATCGCGTTCCTGATACATTTCCCAAAGGCGGTTTAAGTCTTCATAGTGATAATTTGGCGTGCTGTTTCCGTTTTTGCTCACGGAACCGCGGAGTACGGTGTGCGCAAGCGGGTTACCCGAAGTCGATACCTCATATCCGCGATAGACAAAGGAATGAGGCTGCTGGGCGGCATAGACGGAATTGAGCATGACGCTGAAATCGCCGCTTGTGGGATTCTTCATACCTGAAGCGACGTCGAATCCGCTTACGGTCAATCGGTGCTGCTGATCTTCAACGCTCCGTGCGCCGATCGCGACATAGGAGAGCACGTCTTCCACATATCCCCAGTTTTCGGGATAGAGCATTTCGTCCGCAGCGGTAAGACCGGATTCCTGGATCGCGCGCAGATGCATCCTGCGCACGGCGATCAGCCCCTGCAGAAAGTCTTCTTTTTTTTGAGGATCAGGCTGACTGGCAATGCCTTTATAACCGTCTCCGGTCGTGCGGGGCTTGTTCGTATAGATACGCGGAACCAGCATCACCTTGTCGCCCACACGCCCGGAAAGGGCAGCCAAACGGTTGACATAATCACAAACGGAATCCTCGTTGTCAGCCGAGCAGGGACCGATGATCACAAGAAAACGGTCCGATTTTCCGGTGATAATATCGGTGATCTCCCGGTCACGTTTCTGCTTTAGTCCGGCATAATGAGCCGGCAGCGGATATTCCTCCCTGATCTGTGCGGGAGTGGGAAGTAAACGTTCAAATGTGAAACCCATCATGATTCTCCTGTCTGTAGTCGGATAAGAACATTCTATAAAATCTTCAAAAAACAGGACAATTATATATGAAAATGTACAATTATGCAAGACCTGGCGAAAAATTGCGAAATTCAATAAATTCCTATGAAATGATTGATTTTTTGTGAATAAAGTACTATTATTTGAGCAGATCAGGTTGCATGGATTTGTTGAATATGGTACGATAGTCACAGAAAAGAGGGTGCTTGTTATGAGAGATGCCATAGCGGTCTGTGTTGCACGGGCGGACGAAGAGTTTCAGAGAGATTCCCTGAGAGCAATCTATCATCAAGCGGGAGAATATGGTCTGTTCGTACAGGTGTTTAATACCTTTGAAGAGTTAAAGTTGAATGATCTTAACGACAAGGGAGAGGAAAGCATCTTTGAGCGGATCGATTATGACAGGCTTTGCGGCATGATTATTTTTTGTGAAAAGATCAAGGACAATGAGTTAAACGTAAGCCTGATAGAAAAGGGTAAGAAAAACGGGATACCGGTTGTCGTGATCGACCGCAAAGTGGATGGATGCTATAGCATCGTGTTTGATTATACGAACACATTTGAAAAGATCGTGCGCCATCTGGCAGACGTGCATCAGTGTCGTTCCTTTTTTATCATGGGCGGTTTTCGCAATAATGATTTTTCTGATGCCAGGATTAACGTTGTCCGCAAGGTGGCAGCGGAGTACGGGATCGAATTAAAAGACGATGACATTGGCTATGGGAATTTTTGGGAAGGGCCGTGCCGGGAAGTCATGAAAGAATTTCTTGACAGCGGGCGGGCGCTGCCGGACGCGTTCATTTCCGTCAATGATACAATGGCGATCACGATCTGTGACTGCCTGCATAAGGCAGGATATTGTGTGCCGGGAGATACGATCGTAACGGGGTTTGACGGGATCGAGGAGGAGCGCTATTCGATGCCGCGCTTAACGACGGCACAGCAGGATCTGCAGGAGGGCGGAAAAAGAGCAGTAGAACTGATTTACAGCGTCATGCAGAAGCAGGAGAATGTCGAATGCTGTACGACCATCCCGTTTGCAGTACGGTTTTCGGAGTCATGCGGATGCCGTAAGATCAGCGAGAGCAGGGCGTCTGAGCAAATCCATAAAATGTATAACATCCTGACATCTTACCGGCAGTTCACAAAATATATGTATGAGATGATCGACGAGATGACCGGTACGAAGAGTCTGCAGGGCGTGTTGGCGACCCTGCCGAAATATCTCTCCTATCTGAATACGTACAGCCATATTTATTTGTGTGTGGAGGGTTCTTATCTGGAAGCCTATGATGAGATTGGCGCACAGATCATGGATGTGAACCGCAGGCTGAACGAGCGCAGGGAGATTGAAATGGTGGTGCTCGGCGAGTGGCATGCCGATCAGGGTTTTTCCTGCCCGATACTCAGTTATAAGCGCAGAGAGCCGTTTCCGGCTGAAAAGATGAGTAAAGATACCGAAAATCTGATGTTTGTGCCGCTTCATGTACAGGAGACCGTATTTGGTTATCTGGCAGTCAATTTTGATCCGGAGACAAACGACTATACGCAGCTGAGGAATTTTTCAACGAATCTGAGCCATATTTTGGATTCTGTGAGAAGCAGACAGCTGATGCAGAATTTTAACAGCAAATTAAGACAGGCGAATGATAAGCTGGAGGAGCTTTATATCAGGGATCCGCTGACCGGAATTTATAATCGCCGCGGTTTCTATCAGGATATGATCGGCAGACTCAAAGAGCATCATTACGGATGGCTCATGGTCGTCTCCATTGACCTGAACGGCTTAAAGACCATCAATGATACGTACGGACATGGCGAGGGTGATTTTGCGCTTAAGACGGTGGGCCGGGCGCTGCAAAGGGTCGTACAGGAGCGGGGGATCAGCGCACGCTTTGGCGGCGATGAGTTTTCGGCAGCGCTGTTTTATGATGAATATGAGCAGTATGCCGATGCTGACTTCAGGAAGCAGCTGGAAGAACAGCTTGATCAGGTAAACAGGACGGCGGGTAAGGCGTATGAGGTCAGCTGCAGCTGTGGAATGCAGATGACGCCGACAAACGGGGATGTCAATATTGATGAAATATTGAAAGAGGCAGACCATAAAATGTATCAGGACAAAAAACATCATTATGAAATGCTCGGACAGGGTGAGGAACATATCCGTTAAAGCCGGGCGGCATAAGCTTGTGTGGGGGCGAAAAGGGATGGTATCCAAACGGATAGCATCCCTTTTTGACTGTAAATGCACGCCCATGGTGAGAAGCAGTTCAGTGTTTTTTCAGACAGTGCAGGATGGCAAGTGAGTTTGCAGCCGCGCAAAAGAGCTGACTTGTGAGAAGACCCCACAGATACGCTTCAATGCCGAAGGAGGGGATCAGAAGAAATACGAATGCCAGACGTATCCCGAGTGCGGAGGTATTGATCACAAAGGAAAAGCCGGTGTGTCCGAGTCCGTGAAGGATGCTTGACATGGTTGTTGAGAGATAGAGAAACGGACACATAAAGCCGAGAGTCAGAATAAAATGCCCGGCCAGTTCATTATGAAAAATGAAAGTTCCGGCAAAACGCCCGGTCACAAGGAAAAGAATGCAGCACAGCATGCCGAATAAAAGACTGCAGAGTGCGGTCCGGCGGAAAGCGCGGCGGATCTTGGCATAATCAACATGCTCCTGCGCTTCGGAAATATAGGGCAGCAGCAGGACCGAAAAGGAGTTTGTCAGCGTGGACGGAAACAGGATGAACGGCAGAGCCATGCCGGTCAGCACGCCGTAAACAGAAAGAGACTGGGAATTGGTCATGCCGGAGCGGACGAGCATCAGCGGGATGTAGATGGCTTCCACGCTTGAGAGCAGGTTGACGACGACGCGGCTTGCCGACAGCGGCACAGCCATGCGGAGGATGCGGGACATCGTCTGATGCAGGGCAGGGCTTTTCCGCAGAACGCCCAGGGCAGCGGACGGTGAAGAGGGCCGTCCGAGGCGGCGCTGAAAACGAACTAAGACAAGCAGACCCGTAAACAGCGCAGAGCAGATCTCTCCGGCGAGCATGCCGAAGACGGAACAGGCTAAGCTAAGCTGCATATGATGGGACAGACTGTATTCGTAAAGGAGAAATACGGTTCCGACGCGGATAAGCTGCTCGCCGAGCTGGGATGCGGCGGGAATCTTTGTGTTTTTGATCCCGTAATAATAGCCGTTCATGCAGGAATGCAGGGAGGCAAACGGGATGGAGACCGCGATGATACGAAGCAGCGGCTCCGCGCGCGGTTCACACAGGATACGTGTGGCGATGAACGGCGCGTTCAGGGCAACAACGGCAGCAAACAGTACGGAAAGGACTGCGGACAGAAATAAGCCGTTTAACAGAACCCGGAAAGAATGCCGGTAGTCGTGCGAGACCGGTTCTCCCGCGACATATTTGGAGATGGCACTTTGGATTCCGCCGCAGCATACGGAGAACGCCAGGGCGAGAACGGGGGAGACAAGCTGATAGACACCCATTCCCTCTGCGCCAAAAGTGCGGGATAGGAAGATACGGTAAAAAAAACCGATGACGCGGGAAACAAATCCGGTCAGAGTAAGGATCAGTGTTCCCTTAAAAAGTATTTTGTTCATAAATCGGTCCTGTGGTATTATGGATAATATATGAGAAAAAAAAGCAGGACAGAACAAGGGAGAAAAGATTGGAGTGTCTGTGAGAAAAACGAGGTCATAAGAGGAAGAAGTCAGGCTTATGCCTTGAGTTTCTGCCCGGCAGTCCGAAGCTTTGACGTGGAGGAAAAAAAGTGAGCAGAGAAAAGGTCGTGGTCGGGCTGTCGGGAGGTGTGGATTCGGCAGCTGCGGCATATTTATTACAGAAACAGGGATATGAGGTGACCGGCGTCACCATGTGTGTGCTTGGAGAGGAAAACCGGGCAGTACAAGAGAGCATGATATCGGATGCAAAAACGGTGGCAGAAGCGCTCGGTATCCGGTATGAGACGGTTGATTTTACAGATGTTTTCAGAAAAGAAGTAGAGGATTACTTTGCAGAGGAATATCTGCGGGGGCGAACGCCGAATCCCTGCCTGATGTGCAACCGTTATGTCAAGTGGGAAGCGGTACTGGGATTTGCTAAGAGCGTGGGAGCGTCATGGATGGCAACGGGGCATTATGCGCGTATAGAACGGCTGGCAAACGGCAGATATGCCGTGCGTAACTCCGTAACTGCGGGGAAAGACCAGACTTATGTCCTGGCACGTCTGACACAGGAGCAGCTTGCCCATACGCTGATGCCGGTTGGCGCATATACGAAGGAGCAGGTACGCGCACTCGCGAAGGAAGCAGGGATTCCGGTCGCGGAAAAAAAGGATTCTCAGGAAATCTGTTTTATTCCTGATCATGATCATGCGGCGTTTATTGCCCGCAGAAGACCGGAAGCCATGTGCAGTGAAGGAAATTTTGTCACGCCGGAGGGCGTTGTGCTTGGAAAGCACCGTGGATTGGTCCATTATACAGTCGGTCAGAGAAAGGGATTAGGGATCGCGCTTGGGGAGCGGATGTTTGTCAAATGTCTGCGTCCTGAGACGAATGAGGTCGTGCTTGTGCCGGATGATGCGGTGTATGGTGCAGACTTCGCCTGTACGGACATAAACTTTATGGGAATGACGCCGATGCAGGCAGGAGAAAGGCACCGGCTGACCGGAAGGATACGTTACGGGCACAGTGGCGCGCCCGCGATGGTGACGATGCTTGAAAACAACTGCCTGCATGCAGAGTTTGAACAGCCTGTCCGTGCAGTCACGCCGGGACAGGCAGCTGTCTTTTATGACGGGGAATACCTTGCATGTTCGGGAATCATTGCCGGCTGACCGGACGCCTCTTTTAGAAAGTAGAAAGGCGTCCGCCGGACGTTAAAGCCGCGGGCTACAATTTGATAAATTCCGCGACGCGCTTTTCAAAGACACAGTAGTAACGGAAGCCGCATGCCGAAAGAAGCTCAGCAGCATCGTTAAAGTGTGAGCCGATATCTTCAGGCTTGTGGGCATCCGAGCCGACCGTGATGATCTCGCCGCCGAGCTCGCGGTAGCGCTTCAGGATATCCATACAGGGATTCGGTGCGTTAAGTCCTTTCCGGTAACCGGCGGTATTACATTCAATGCCTTTTTCATTGTCGATCAGGGTTTGAAGGATCGTGTCGATGACATCGCGGTAATCTTCATAAGAGAACGCCTGATTTTTATTGGGACCGTAGCGGACAATATAGTCGAGATGACCGTAAACGTCAAAATTGGTATACTTTTTGAGATTATCCAGAATCGACGTAAAATAACGCCTGTAAGCTTCCTTTTCACTGCGGCCATCAAAATAGGACGGATAATAGGGATCGGCGCCATCCACCAGATGGGAGGAGCCGATGACGAAATCAAAGTCATGGCTGTGGACGTAACGGGCGTTATTTCCTGACAGATGCGGCTGAAGACCGAGTTCCACGCCGAATAACAGCTTGATGCGGTCTGCATATCGTTCTTTACAGCGGATCAGGTCATACAAATAGGAATCGGTATTGAGCAGGAATTTATCTTCCGGATCCCTTTCTGATGCAGGATAATCATAATCCATATGCTCGGTAAAGCACATCTGCTTTAAGCCGAGTCCGATTCCCTTTTCGATCATGGATTCCATGGAAGCATCTGAATCTCCCGAGTGGGAGGAGTGCAAATGACAATCGGTATAGACAGGCATGTACAATACTCCTTTCTGTTTGGTGTCCGGTATAGGCGTTTCACAATTGCCTATTTTGTTCAGGCGGATAAGACGGGTGGAAATACCGCCGCTCACGCCCTTCATTGCAGTTACATGAATATATTCGATAAAATACCACAATTTTCCCTGTTTTTCAATTGAGACTGTCAGAAAGTTTATCAATATTTTTCATTTTCTCTCTTGAATTTTAGCGGGAGATTGGTTACAATAATCGTGCTGATAGAATTTTGGTAAATCTTGGACGTATCGCGCGTTCCCGGACAAGCCAAAATAATATAAAATTATGTAGGAGGATTCTTAACATGGCAGTAAAAGTAGCAATCAATGGTTTCGGTCGTATCGGTCGTCTTGCATTCAGACAGATGTTTGGTGCAGAGGGATATGACGTAGTGGCAATCAACGACTTAACATCCCCGAAGATGCTGGCGCATCTGTTAAAGTATGACTCTTCCCAGGGTAAATATGCGAAGGCAGATACGGTTTCCGCAGGCGAGGATTCCATCACGGTTGACGGCAAGACATTAAAGATCTATAAAGAGCCGGATGCAAACAACTGTCCTTGGGGCGAGCTGGGGGTAGATGTCGTTCTTGAGTGCTCCGGTTTCTATACTTCTAAGGAAAAAGCGCAGGCGCACATCAACGCAGGCGCAAAGAAGGTCGTTATTTCCGCTCCGGCAGGAAATGATCTTCCGACAATTGTTTACAATGTAAATCATGAGACCTTAAAGCCGACGGATACGATCATTTCCGCAGCTTCCTGCACAACAAACTGCTTAGCACCGATGGCAAAGGCATTAAATGATCTTGCAGGCATCAAGTCCGGTATCATGAGCACGATCCATGCATACACCGGCGATCAGATGATCCTTGACGGTCCTCAGAGAAAGGGTGACTTAAGAAGATCCCGCGCAGGTGCAGTAAACATCGTTCCGAACTCTACGGGAGCAGCAAAGGCTATTGGTCTTGTTATTCCTGAGCTGAATGGCAAGCTGATCGGTTCCGCACAGCGTGTTCCGACTCCGACCGGCTCCACCACGATCCTTGTAGCTACGGTTGAGAAGTCCGTGACGAAGGAAGAGATCAATGCAGCTATGAAGGCAGCAGCTACCGAGTCTTTTGCTTATAATGAGGATGAGATCGTATCTTCCGATATCGTAGGAAGCACCTACGGCTCCATCTTTGATGCAACGCAGACGATGGTCGGCGAGGACAATCTGGTACAGGTTGTTTCCTGGTATGATAATGAGAATTCCTACACAAGCCAGATGGTTCGTACCATTAAGTATTTTGCAGAGTTAGCATAAGCACAGAGCGGCTCTCATTAAGAAGCAGACCTAGCAAGGTCCGGTCTTTATGGACCGGACCTTGTTTTCGCGTTCCGTTGGAATCGATTGCGTTAGGGCATCATTTTCAAATTAAGATCAAAGATTTCATGGAAAAAGCATTCGGCGTTGCCGGAAAATTCTTCGGAACGCAGACTCTTCATAAAACGATTCAGAAGGAAAAGATTGAATATTAAAATTTTCAATCACGAGATTTGTGTTTGCGCGCTGCAAAGTCATAATGGCTTGTCACAAACCTCGTTAATGCGCAAAAAGCAGCGCAGAAATGGAGATAATCATGGGATTAAATAAGAAATCCGTAGACGATATTCATGCAGCGGGAAAGCGCGTACTTGTAAGATGCGACTTTAATGTACCGCTTAAAAATGGTGAGATCACTGACGAGACCCGTATCGTGGCAGCTCTGCCGACGATCCAGAAGCTGATCAACGACGGTGCAAAGGTGATCCTCTGCTCCCATCTTGGCAAAGTAAAGAACGGACCGAATGAGGGCGAGTCTTTGGCGCCGGTCGCAAAGAGACTGTCCGAGAAGCTTGGCAAAGAAGTCAATTTCGTTGCTGATTACAATGTAACCGGTGCAGATGCGACCGCAGCCGTGGCAGCGATGAAGGAAGGCGATGTGGTTCTTTTACAGAACACGCGTTTCCGCGGTTCCGAGGAGACGAAAAACGGTGAGGCATTCAGCAAGGAGCTTGCTGATCTGTGTGACGCATATGTGTGCGATGCATTCGGTTCTTCTCACAGAGCACATGCTTCCGTTGCAGGTGTGACGGATGTTGTGCGTGCAAAGGGCGGCGAGTGTGCAGTCGGGTATCTGATGCAGAAGGAGATCAATTTCCTTGGCAATGCCGTTGAGAATCCGGTACGTCCGTTTGTTGCGATCCTCGGCGGAGCGAAAGTTGCCGATAAGCTTAATGTAATCAACAACCTGTTAGAGAAGTGTGATACGCTCATCATCGGCGGCGGCATGGCATTTACATTCTTAAAGGCGAAAGGTTATGAGATCGGTAAATCTCTTGTTGACAATGAGAAGCTTGATTACTGTAAAGAAATGATGGAAAAGGCAGAGAAGCTTGGTAAGAAGCTGCTGCTTCCGGTGGATACGACGATTGCCGCGGGATTCCCTGATCCGATCGATGCGCCGATCGAGGTATCTTATGTAGATGCGGATCAGATTCCGGCTGATAAAGAAGGTCTGGATATCGGACCGAAGACCGCAGAGCTGTATGCAGATGCAGTTAAGAGCGCGAAGACTGTTGTATGGAACGGACCGATGGGTGTTTTTGAGAATCCGACGCTAGCAGCGGGCACGATTGCCGTTGCGAAAGCATTGGCAGCGACTGATGCGACCACGATCATCGGCGGCGGCGATTCTGCAGCAGCCGTAAACCAGTTAGGCTTTGCGGATAAGATGAGCCATATTTCCACAGGCGGCGGCGCGTCTCTTGAATTCCTTGAGGGCAAAGAGCTTCCGGGCGTTGTAGCAGCGGACGACAAATAACATGCGCTGAGCGCATGTTATTTAGAGTTTCGTGTGAACACGAAACTCTGCGATTTTATGAATGAAATCTGCAAATGAATTTGCAGAAATTGCAGGATCATCATTTTATAGCAGCCATTCTGATACCGGCAATTGCGAAACGCCTAAATATGATAAAGAAATGTGATAAAGAAAAAGGAGAAATAGTATGGCAAGAAGAAAAATTGTAGCGGGCAACTGGAAAATGAACATGACGCCAAGTCAGGCAGTTGCACTGTGTGCTGAATTAAAGGATTTGGTTAAGTCCGATACGGTGGATGTTGTATACTGCGTTCCGGCAATCGACATCGTACCGGTTGTCGAGGCTGTGAAGGATACAAACGTTGCAGTCGGCGCAGAGAACATGTATTTTGAGGAAAAGGGCGCATATACGGGCGAGATTTCCGCAGCAATGCTTGTGGACGCAGGCGTGAAGTATGTGATCATCGGCCATTCCGAGAGACGTGATTATTTCAAGGAGACGGATGAGCTTTTGAACAAAAAAGTGAAGAAAGCGTTTGAGGCGGGACTTACTCCGATCCTTTGCTGCGGCGAGACCTTGGATCAGAGAGAGACGGGCGTGACGATGGACTGGATCCGTCTTCAGATCAAATCAGATCTTGTCGGTATCACCGCTGATCAGGTAAAGAATATGGTCATTGCATACGAGCCGATCTGGGCGATCGGAACAGGCAAGACCGCAACGACGGAACAGGCGCAGGAAGTCTGCAAAGGCATCCGTGACTGCATTGCTGAGATGTATGATGCATCGACGGCTGATGCGGTTCGTATTCAGTACGGCGGTTCTGTGAATGCGGCTAACGCGGCGGAATTATTTGCACAGCCGGATATTGACGGCGGACTTGTAGGCGGCGCATCCTTGAAGGCAGATTTCGGCAAGATCGTGAACTATTGATTCCATTCGGAAATGAATAGCCGTAAATAATCGAAAAAGACTGTTTGATTTGGGGGGATCCCATAATTAAACGGTCTTTTCCTTTGGGCAAGGAAGCCGGTTCCCGACTTGACGGTTTTTTATCCTTAGTGTAATATAAGAATTCGAAAGGAAACGCGTTCATCAGCGTTTCCTTACTATCAATCTATGACGGATTGTTATGGATATTCCGGATATAGGGAAACGGGGGAAGTGCATGGATTCCGGGAGAAAAGCTTATTGTGACAGCAATGCGGACAATGCCTGCGGCATGCAGAAGAATAGTAACAGCAATTTGATGAAAGTGTCGGATTCAAAAGAGCTGATTGAATATGCAGCTTCTGTTCTGCGTGACGGCGGTGTCGTACTGACACCGACTGATACGGTATACGGGTTACTCTGCATGCCGGAATCGGCGCGTGCGGTTCAGATGATCTTTGAGATGAAACAGCGCCCGTTCAGTCAAAGACTGCCGATCATTGTCGCAAGCAGGGAGCAGGCAGAGGAGGTATTGCCGGTAGAATGGAATATCCATGCCGGAAAGCTTGCCGATGCATTTTGGCCGGGTGCGCTGACCATTGCATGCGGGCTTCGGAAAAATAGTGTGGATTGGCTGTCAGGCCGCGATGAAGCGGCGATCCGGGTACCGGATTTCTTTTTTGTTCAGGAGCTGGCGAGAAAACTCGGGCCTCTATTGATGACAAGCGCAAACAGGCATGGCGTGGAAACGCCGCATACGGTCGAGGGCGCATTAGAAAGTCTGGCTGTCAGACCGGCGCTGGCTTTGGACGGAGGACTGTTGAGCGGCGCTCCATCCACATTGGTTAACGTAAATTGCCCGAATCCTGTCATAGAAAGGCTTGGCTCCATACCAAAGACAGAGATTGAGAGGGTGTTGTGATGTTAAACGAAAGGGTCTTATTATCGATCGAGACGTCCTGCGATGAGACTGCTGCAGCGATCATCGGCGAAGAGTTTACGGTTGTTTCTTCCGTCGTATCGACGCAGATCCCGCTGCATGCGAAATGGGGCGGAGTGATACCCGGAATTGCGAGCAGGCAACATGTGTTAGCGATGAACGGCGTGATCCGTGAAGCGATGGAATCTGCGGGGGTAAAGCCGGATGATTTGACTGCGGTCGCCGTCACAATTGGTCCCGGACTGCCCGGAAGTCTGGCGGCAGGAGTATCCGCGGCAAAAGCGCTTGCCCTTGCGTGGTCGAAACCGCTTGTCGGTGTGAACCACTTGGAGGGACATCTTTTTTCCGCGGAATTGAACGGGGAAAAAATAGAATTTCCGGCAGTTTATCTGCTTGTGTCCGGCGGACATTGTATGTTGATCTATGCTGCCGAACGGGGAAAGTACCGGCTGCTTGGAACGACCAAAGATGATTCTGTGGGAGAAGCCTATGATAAGGTTGCACGCGAGCTTGGATTTGAATATCCCGGAGGTCCGGTCATTGACCGTCTGGCGCTGACGGGAAAGGAGCGTTATGCGCTGCCAAGACCAATGCTCGACTCAGGATATGATTTTTCATTTTCGGGATTAAAGTCGGCTGTCCGCAGGGTGATCGATCAGGGTGATGTGGTCACGGAGGATGTCGCTGCATCTTTTGTTGCCGCCAGTATGGAAGTCCTGACAACGAAACTGAAAAGGGCCGTTGCAGAATACCATCCCAAAAGTGCGGTCGTTGTCGGCGGCGTTTCCAAAAGTCCGGTACTCAGGGAACAGCTTGGTAACGGAGCGCTGGGAGCGACAAAGATCGTGTTTCCCAGTCTGAAGTATTCGACAGATAACGCAGCAATGATAGGAGCAGCAGGATGGTGGCAGTTCCTTCATAACGGACAGATCGATGATCATGTTGGCATGATACCCCGGTTGTCGCTGCCGATCGCTGAATGAAGGTTTTCTAAACGCGGGACAGGAGAGTGGTCATAGATGACGAAGAATCATGTAAAACCTATTATCAAACGGCTTAGATCCGTTACAGAGACCGCATCGGCTGCGGCAGAGCTGGCAGGAATCCTGAAGGCGGGGGATCTTCTTTTATTCACGGGGGAGATCGGAGCCGGTAAAACAACGTTTATTCAATCTTTAGCTCAAAATCTCGGGATCACGGAACCCGTGACCAGCCCGACTTTCGTCCTGCATGCGATCTATGAATCGGGCAGGGTGATGCTGAGCCATGTTGATCTTTACAGATTAAGCGGGAACATAGAGGTCGAAAGCTTTGGCTTTGAAGACTACTATGATAAAGCGGTGACAGTCATAGAGTGGGCGGACCGGTATTCTGGTTTTCGGGAGCCGTATCTGACCCTGCATTTTGAATATGGCGAACTTGAGAATGAGCGGATACTCACCATGATGCCGGCCGGAGGGGACTGGGCGGCACGCCTTTGCTGTATGCAGGAAACATAAATCATAAGATGACGGTTGATTTTTAGGAGGTGCAATATGGCTGTTAGGATTGGGCTGGATGCTTCTCAGCCTTATGCGAGCTGCGCGGTTTCGACAGAATCAGGAATTGTGGCGGCATTATCAATGGAAAGACCTATCGAGAATTTTCCCGAATTGATCCGGAGTACATTGTCCAAGGCACAGATCAGCCTGAAGGATCTTGATGAGATCGTTGTATGTATCGGACCCGGATCCCAGACCGGAGTGCGCTGTGCAGTCGTAACGGGAAATGCACTGGCGTTAGCGACAGGAAAACCGGTTACAGGAGTACTGACTACTGATGCCGCGGCAGTGCTTGCGCCGCCTGATAAAGTGGGAAGTATCGCGGTGCCGGCGGGAAGAAGCCGCTGGTATATCCAGAGTTACGGCAGGGAGGGAGACAAACTCTGTCCTTTAGGGGAAATGCAGTTGTTGGATGATATGCCGGCAGATTCTTTTTCCGTATTTCATAAAGATCCTGCCGCTTGCAGGGAATCGGAGCTGTGCGCATACGGTATTCTTGTGGCTGCCGCAGAGCAGAGGCAGCTGATCGGACAATCGCTATTGGAGGAAGTCGTGCCATATGAAAGATCGGAAGATTCAGCGGTTTCACAAAAAAAGACACATGAAACTTCAGCAAAATAAAAGAGAGAGCTGGGATATTTAGAATATAAGGACAGTGATCGATGGTAAGATCGCGGTAAGAAGATGGCCGTGACAGGTTGACAAGAGCGAAAAGAAGTATTATGATGATATCTTGTAACGGATTTTTATCATATTGAGGGAGAATAAAAGCATGAAAAAGAGATTATGTTCCATTTTACTTGTATGCACAATGTTGCTGGCACTTGCAGGATGCGGCGACAAGGGCACGCCGGAGTTACGTTATGAACTTCCGGAAGGGTTTACGGAGTCCACTGACGGTATGTGGTATGCACCGGATTATCCGAATGATACGGCTAATATCAACATCATGACTTCCGAGAACGATCAGGTAACGTTCCAGTATACGCAGGATAGCTTCTGTGAGGCTGTGGAGTATCTGTATGAAGAGACCTATGGGTATGAGGTTGATGTAAACTGTACAGAGTTTACAAAGTCAGAATTGAATGGCTGCAAGACACTTGTGATCAGAGCGTCTTATAATCTGCTTGGCATGGAGATCGAACAGATCCAGTTCGCGGTTGAGGTTGGAAAGAACAAGGTAACGACGATCACTTACACACAGGCAGCGGGCGGTCCGTGGACGGATGCCTTTAACGAAAGCTTAGATTCCATGAGCATTGAATATGTAAAGTAAAACTGTGAGGTACATCCCGGGAGACGGGAGGATACACAGGCAGGAAAGTCTGAAAAAATGAGCTGTCGCTTGATCGATTGAACAATCGTGGAGCGGCAGCTTTTATCAAAAAATATTGTTTTTTATCGGATAAAGCATAGAAAAGTAGAAAAAATATGCTATACTGAACATGATAAGAATAATGGAAAATCAGGATGATTCGGGAGGTGACCGTATGGAGATTCATGAACTGTGTCCGGGGTGTATGGGCAGAGTTACGGAACAACAGATACAGTACGGATGCCCATATTGTGGGTACCGTCTTCCGGTGTCCGGTGAAAATGCCGCACATATCTTAGCGCCGCGTACGGTTTTGCAGGGAAAGTATATGATCGGCAGAATGCTGGGGGCAGGCGGCTGCGGCATTACGTATCTGGGTTATGATCTGAATCTGGAAATGCGCATCGCTATCAAAGAATATTATCCTGCCGGTTTTGTCAGCAGAGATATTACGAAAAGTAATGAGCTGCTTGCAGGAGAAGGGGATAAAGGCACATTTTTTTCGGACGGAAAAAAGAAATATATCCAGGAAGCCAGAATGCTTGCCCGTTTTGCGGGGCTTCGGAATATTGTATCAGTGCGGGATTATTTTGAAGAAAACAATACCTGCTATATTATTATGGAGTATCTGGACGGGGAGACGCTTAAGAGTTATTTGGAACGGCGGGGAGGAAAGCTTTCAAGCAGTGAATTGATGCGGATGCTGCAGCCTCTTCTTTCAGCCTTAAATGAAATACACAGTCAGGGGCTGATACACCGTGATATCAGTCCGGACAATATCATGATCCTAAAGGATGGCACCTTGAAGCTGCTTGATTTCGGTTCGGCGCGTGATATGGCGGGCAGTGCGGAGCGGAGCGCTTCGGTCATGCTCAAACCCGGCTATGCGCCGGAAGAGCAGTACCGTATGTACGGTGAACAAGGGTCATGGACGGACGTTTATGCACTGTGTGCGACGATCTACCGGTGTCTGACAGGTCATACGCCGGTGGATGCGATGTCGAGAAAAGAACTGGATACCCTGATCCCTCCTTCCCGATATGGGGCGGCACTGACTCCGGTGCAGGAAGCGGCGCTGTTAAAGGGAATGGCAGTGGATGCGGGGCAGCGTTACAGGACGGTCGGCGAGTTTTACCGCGGTTTTTACTGCAATGAAATTCCCATGGCACAGCCGGTGCAGTCCGGTGGGGCTCAATGGAACGCGGTGGGACAGAATGCGCCGCAGGGGAATGCGTCCGGTCAGAATGCAGCGCAGTGGAATGTGCAGGGGAAGAACATGCAGCAATGGAATGCGCCCGGACAGGATGCGGCACCGTGGAACGGACAGGGACAGGATCAGCAGATGACCGCATACAGTCAGAGCGGAACACCGCAGGGCACTTACCGGATGGGTTCCGGAATGCCTTATCAGATGCCTGAGAGAAAAAAGAAAAGTCCTGCTCTGATTGTAGCAGTTTCTTTAGCGGCGGCTGCTACAGTCGTGCTGATCTCCTTACTTTTCCTGCTTGTCAGGAACCAGAGGGGCGGAGAAGATCAGGCATGGTCGCAGGAAGAGCTTGCGAGAGGGGAAGACAGCGGAAATCAGGCAGGGAGCGGTGATCCTGTTACAGATGGCGGACAGGATCATGATCAGGATGACAGTCAGAATGGTCTGACTCTGCCAAACGGTTTGACACAGAGTGTGCAGGACGGGCAGCAGGCGGATGACAGTATGCGCGGACTTTCACAGAATCCCGGTGACGGCAGGACGCAGCAGAACGGTGAGTTAAAGCTGTGTTATGATATCCCGGAAGGATTCAAGGAAATGTCGACGGGGCTCTTCTGTGCGCCGGATTATCCGAATGATGCGGCTAATATCAATATTTTAACAGCGGGCAATGATCAGCAGACATTCCGCTATACGAAAGAATCCTATTGCGAGGCCGTGAAATATCTGTATGAAGAGGCATACGGTTACGATGTCGTCGTCAATTGTACGGAATTTACCCGGTCGGAATTGAATGGCTGCAAGACACTTATCGTCAGAATGTCGTATGAACTGCTTGGCATGGAGATTGAACAGATTCAGTTTGCGGCAGAAGTGGGGACGAACAGAGTGACGACGATCACGATGTCCCAGCCGGCAGGGGGCGGCTGGCTGGATGCATTTGAACGGGTATTGGATTCTATCCGCTTTGAATAAGCCGAAAGCTGCGGCAGAATCAGTTTTTATAGAATCAGAATGAAAAAAAGAATGAATGCGCTGTGTGAGAGAATCAGGTAGAACGAAAATAAATCGGCGCGGAAAGGATTAGAGATCACATGAGTAAGAAACCGGTAGTATTGATGATTTTGGACGGGTACGGTCTGAATGAAAAAAAGGAGGGTAACGCGGTCGCACTGGCAAGTACACCGGTGATGGATAAGCTGATGGCGGAGTGTCCGTTTGTCAGGGGCAATGCAAGCGGAATGGCGGTCGGATTGCCGGACGGGCAGATGGGCAATTCGGAAGTCGGCCACTTAAACATGGGCGCCGGCAGGATCGTATATCAGGAGCTGACAAGAATCACCAAGGAGATACAGGACGGTACCTTTTTTGAAAATCCGGCACTGATGGATGCTGTGAATAATTGTAAACAGAAAGATTCCGCGTTGCATATGTTCGGACTCCTGTCGGACGGCGGTGTGCACAGCCACAATACACATTTGTATGGACTGTTGGAGCTTGCGAAGAGAAACGGTCTGAAAAAAGTCTATGTGCATGCATTTCTTGACGGACGTGATACGCCTCCTGCAAGCGGAAAGGATTATGTTGCGCAGCTTGAGGCAAAGATGGCAGAGCTCGGCGTCGGTGAGGTTGCAAGCGTTTCGGGGCGCTATTATGCGATGGATCGCGATAACAATTATGACCGCGTGGAGATTGCATACCGCGCACTGACAAAGGGCGAGGGTCAGACGGCGGACAGCGCACAGGAAGCGGTACAGAATTCCTATGACAAAGAGGAAACGGACGAGTTTGTGAAGCCGACGGTTGTCCTGAAGAACGGAGCGCCCACGGCGACGATTGCAGACGGTGATTCCATCATCTTTTTTAACTTCCGGCCGGATCGTGCGCGCGAGATCACACGCTGTTTCTGTGACGATGATTTTACGCGTTTTGAACGAGGAAAGAGACTGGATGTCACTTATGTGTGCTTCTCTGATTATGATCCGACGATTCCGAATAAGGAAGTAGCATTCCATAAAATTTCAGTGACGAATACTTTTGGAGAGTGGCTTGCCGCAAATAAAATGAAACAGGCACGTATCGCAGAGACCGAGAAGTATGCGCATGTCACCTTCTTCTTTAACGGAGGAGTGGAGGAGCCGAATGAGGGTGAGGACCGGATTTTGGTAAACTCCCCGAAAGATGTGGCAACGTATGACTTAAAGCCGCAGATGAGCGCGTATGAAGTCTGTGACCGGCTTGTTGAAGCGATCAGATCGGGAATATACGATGTCGTGATCATCAACTTTGCGAACCCTGATATGGTCGGTCATACCGGAGTCTTAGAGGCGGCGAAAAAAGCCGTTGAAGCAGTGGATGAATGTGTCGGGAAGGCAGTGGAGGCGATCAGGGAAGTGGACGGTGCGCTCTTTATCTGCGCAGATCACGGCAATGCGGAGCAGCTGTTCGATTATGAGACCGGAGAGCCGTTTACCGCACACACAACCAATCAGGTTCCGTTTATTCTTGTGAACTACGATGAGGCATATACGCTCCGTGAGAACGGCTGCCTGGCAGATATTGTACCGACGCTCATTGAGATCATGGGAATGGAGCAGCCTGTGGAAATGACAGGGAAGTCCTTATTGATCAAAAAATGACAAACACCCGTATGGTGCGGATGCCTTGCAGAGAAATCTGTATAAAACGGCGGGCTGCATCGGAATGAGGGAACGATATGCGTAAATATTATATGTTGTTTGCGGCGCTGGTGCTTTTGATCCTTGATGTCCCTGTTTCGACGATCCTGTATCCTGCATTTGAGGAATTTCGGACGGAAGCACCCGTGACGGTATCCCTGGTGATCGATCATGTGGTCGGACACCGGCTGCGGATGGACCTGTTTTCCGATCTGCTTGGATATTTGTTGCTGCTTGTGTCCGCCGCGTGGCTTTCAATGGAAGACCGCCGCTTTCGCAAATGTTTTACATGGGGAGCGGTGTCGATGGCGGTTTTTGTGTACTGGCAGATCATGCCGTTTTACTTAAACGGCGGTCTGCGTTTTCGCGCGGGCTATCTGCTTTATTTTGTTGTGGCGGCGCTAAAAATCCTGACGGTCTTTCTTGCCATGTATACCGTGTCAGGCAGGCTGGAGAATACCTCCAATCACAGTTACAATAATGTGACGGTCATTCTTATGATGGTCAGTGCGGCAGCCGCTGTGGTATCGGCGCTGATATGGTTCTTTGATCTGACCGTGATATCCTATGTATATGATGCGGCGCAGCTGATTACGTTCGGTATTGCAGTACAGCGGGTATGGAACGATAGAAATTTGCTGATGGAAGGAGTAGGACATGCATAGCTTTCGACTACCTTATTGTCTGATCGTGGAGGATGGCGCTTTTATGCGTATGGACCGGCTTTTGCCGGCCTGTGTTGCGGACATTCAGAAGAAAAAAATATTATTTGTGACGGAGCAGTTTTTGAAAGACCTGTTCGCGGATACGATCGCTGAGGTGCAAAAGGATTTACAGCATTGTGATCTCTATCTTGTGGAAGATTCTTCGTTTGACATTGCGGTTTCGCTTGCCAAATATCTGAGTGTAAAAGATTATGATGTCTGTATCGGCTTCGGCGGCGGAAAGGTGCTGGATATAGCGAAATATGCGGCGTTTGTAGCCAAGATCCCGTATATCTGTCTGCCGACGACCTTAAGCAACGATTCTCTTGCCTCACCGTTTTCGGTCATGGCAACGGACGGGCATAACAGGAAGACATTTGGGTGCAAGATACCGACCGGTATCATAGTGGATACCGAGATTATCCGTGCGGCGCCGGAAAGCCAGTTAAAAGCCGGGATCGGCGATACAATCTGTAAGTATACCGCCCTGCAGGACTGGAAGCTGGACGCGGCAAAAAAGGGCGGAAGGGTCGATGATTTTGCCTATATGATCTCCGAGATGGCATATAATACGGTTGCATTCTGCGAGGAACGTTCCTTAAAGAGCAAGAGCTTTATCCATATTCTGACCGAGGCGCTTGTGTTTGGCGGACTTGCGATGGAGATCGCGGGAAGTTCGCGTCCTTGCAGCGGTTCGGAGCATTTGTTCTGCCATGCGCTGGAGGAGTTTTATCCTGAGATCAAGATTTCCCATGGGATGGCGGTTGCGATGGGAAGCATCGGAGCCGGTATTTTTCAGGAAAGGGACGTCTCAAAGCTTTATCGGTTATGTGCGCTTTACGGTTTGGATATCAAGCCGTCGGACTACGGGATTACAAAAGAGATTTTCATAGATGCATGGCAGAGGGCGCAGTCCACGAGAAAAGACCGCTATACGGTTTTAAGTGAGACGGATCTAAGCGCGGAGCGACTCGGCTGTATTTACGAAAATATGGAGAATCAGCCGGTCTGAAATCAGCCGGGCTGAATGGAAAGAAAAGAATCATACGTGTAAATAAACTGGAAACATGCCGGGCGGTCTGACGACGCCCGGCTGCTTCTTTTTAGAGCCGCCGGTATGTCTGTTGAATAAATTTTTCCATGCAGGGCAAGATACAATAGAAACGTATGGAATTACTTATCTTTGGACAGGAGGAACTAAAAAATGTCATTACGCTTACGGATCACGGATGTACACGCAAGAGAAATCTTAGATTCAAGAGGTAACCCGACAGTGGAGGCAGAGGTTATCGTAGAGACCGAGACGACGGGAAAGAAGACGATTGGCAGAGCGTCCGTGCCGTCGGGCGCAAGTACCGGACGTTTCGAGGCGGTGGAATTGAGAGACGGTGAAGAGCGCTATTTCGGGCTTGGGACAAGAAAAGCAGTCAATAACGTCAATACCAAGATTCGCGAAGCGCTGATCGGATTAAACGCGCTTGACCAGCAGCTGATCGACCATGTATTGATAGAGCAGGATGGAACGGAGAACAAAGGAAATCTCGGGGCAAATGCAACGCTCGGCGTTTCCATGGCTTGCGCGCGTGCCTGTGCGCTGGCGCTCGAACAACCGCTTTACCGTTACCTGGGAGGCGTCAACACGAAAACCATGCCGGTTCCGATGATGAACATTTTGAATGGCGGAAAACACGCGGATAATACGGTGGATTTTCAGGAATTTATGATCATGCCGGTCAATGCGGTCTCTTTTACGGACGGACTTCGGATCTGCGCCGAAATCTATCATAATCTGAAACAGATCTGCAAGAAGAAAGGGCTGTCCACCGGAGTCGGCGACGAGGGCGGGTTTGCACCGTCCTTAAAGGATGCAGATGCCGTGCTTGCACTGATTATGGAGGCGGTGAAGGCGGCAGGCTATGATCCGGGGAAGGATATCCGCATTGCGCTTGATGTCGCGGCAAGCGAACTGTATCAGGAGGACTCCGGCATGTATTATTTTCCGGGAGAGAGTGAGATCTTAAGACAGGAGCGAAGAAGGGACTTTTCTGCAATTCCGGAAGGGGCATATGAAGCCGGGGTGTGCGGCTGCGGAGCGACGGCGGATACGGCATGCGGCTGCGGCGAGACGGGAACGGGGGCGCAGTACACGGCGGCAGACGCGGCATGTAACTGTGGTGAGCCGGATACGAAGGAATTCAGTGTCATTCGCAGTACGGACGAAATGATCTCCATGTATGAGGCGCTCTGTGAGAAATATCCGATCATTTCAATCGAGGACGGATTAAATGAGGATGACTGGGAAGGATGGAAGAAACTGACCGAACGGCTTGGCGGAAAAGTGCAGCTCGTCGGTGACGATCTGTTTGTCACAAATGTGAAACGGCTGGCAGCAGGCATCAAGCTCCATGTTGCAAATGCGATTCTGGTCAAGGTCAATCAGATCGGAACGGTTACGGAAGCATTTGCCGCAATTGAGATGGCGCAGAGAAACGGCTACCGAGCCGTCATTTCCCACAGATCGGGAGAAACGGAGGACGCATTTATCGCAGACCTTGCCGTGGCAGTCAACGCAGGGCAGATCAAGACAGGCGCGCCTTGCCGTACTGACCGCGTCTGCAAATACAATCAGCTTTTGCGTATTGAAGAGGAACTCGGAAGTGTGAGTGAATACCGGAATCCGTTCCTTTGTTTTGAGGATCAGGAATAGCGGTGATCATTTGATATACCGACAAAAAGGAAGGCATCGCGCGGGCGTGATGCCTTCCTTTTTGCGGGGTTATGGGCGGATTGGACAAGCTGGAGTGTTTACGCACATAGAGGGAACGTATATTTCCACTTTTGATCTGGAATATCGCCTGCGGGGTCAGACCCGCTTTTTCCGGGCGCATGTATGCGGGAATTTTTCTCGGCACGCTTGTCCTATATGAATTCAGCCTGATCCTGATGCACAGGATAAACCGGATAAGTCCCGGAGAGATTTTGAAAAACAGTGAGTAGGTTGAAAAATCTTTTTTCCAACCTGATTCCCAATATGTTATAATCATAAAGTTGGGAATATCAGATGCTGCGGCATTCCATGATAAATAGGCAATTGCGAAACACCTGCCATTATAAAAAATGAAAGGAACTGCCATAAACAATGAATGAAGAGAAAGAGGCGCGCATATCGGCGCTAGCCGCGGAAATTTTGAACCTTTCGCGTGACAGGATTTTGATGCAGATGCGTTTTTTGGACGTGGCGCTGGCGGCGCTGGTGCCGGAGGAAAAAGCCGGAGCGGACGGATTTTCCTGTGACGGGAAGCATTTATACTATGACGCGCATGCAATCATCCGTGCCTATCGCAGGGAGCAGGCGTCCGTGATGCGTATGCTGCTTCATGTGTTGTTTCATTTTCTGTTTTCTCACGGATTCCGGTATGAACGGATGGAAAAGGAAATCTGGGATCTAGCGGCGGATATGGCGGCGGAGCATGCAGTCATGGAATTGATGCTTCCGGAAGCGGAATTAAGATCCGATTTTGCGAAAAAGGAAGTGCTCGCTTATTTTGAGCGTCAGGGCGTGAAACTGACGGCGGAAGTATTATACCGCCATCTGCGCAGGAATCCGCTTGATTTGGATGACCTTATGGAGCTTTCACGTCTTTTTTTCGTTGACTTCCATGATACATGGAATGAGGGCGGGGAGTTTTCCGTTTCTCTTGCGGACTGGAAACGGATCGCCGAGCGTGCAAAGGCGGAATTGCAGTCGTTTTCGCAGGGAAAAAATATGCGTGCCGTGGAGGAGAACCTGACGGAGGCGACGGCGGACCGGGTGGATTACCGCGCGTTTTTGCAGCGGTTTGTCGTGTCTGGGGAAGCGGCAGAATTAAACGACGAAGAATTTGATTATATCGCTTATTCTTATGGGATGTCGCAGTACGGGGATAAACCGATCGTGGAGCCGCTCGAATATCGGGAAGTGAACCGGATTCATGACTTTGTGATCGCTATTGATACGTCGGCGTCCTGCCGTGGGGAGATGGTACGCGCATTTTTGAGGCATACGTATTCCATCATGAAAACAAGCGCCTGCTTTTTTGATGAAATGCTTGTCCACATCATCCAGTGCGATCATCAGGTCCGTAGTGATACCGTCATCCATGATCAGAACGAATTGGAGGAGTTTTTGGCGGATGGGAAGCTTACGGGGTTCGGAAGTACGGATTTCAGACCGGTGTTTGCATACGTGGAGGAACTGATCGGGCGCGGAGAGATCGGAAGCTTAAAAGGTTTGATCTACTTTACGGACGGACGGGGCATTTACCCCGAAAAAGCACCCGATTATGAGACGGTATTTGCTTTCTTGAATGAGAGCGGACTGCCGCTCACGGTGCCTCCGTGGGCAGTCCGTATCTGCATCGACGAGGATATGCTGACAGAGCGGGAAAAGGAAAGAAATTAAGAAGAACGAAGTATTTTAGCGAAAACGGAACGGAAACAGGTGACGGCAGAAGAAGTGTCGCAGTCGGAGAGGATTTGTAGTCAGAGAAGCAGTGAAAGAAGGAGCGCATGATGAACATCGGACAGGCAAAAAAAGATATTAAAGATACGGTGAGATTATATTTGAAAAAAGATGAATTTGGGAATTACCGCATCCCGGTTGTCAGGCAGCGCCCGATCTTTCTGGTCGGGGCACCGGGCATTGGCAAAACGGCGATCATGGAGCAGATCGCGCAGGAATTGCAGATCGCGCTTGTGTCGTATTCCATGACGCATCATACAAGGCAGTCGGCGCTCGGACTTCCGGTCATCTGTCACAGGGAATACGAAGGGAAAGAATACGACGTATCCGAATACACGATGAGCGAGATCATTGCGTCGGTCTATGAAGTGATGCGTGAGAGCGGCTTAAAAGAGGGTATTCTGTTTTTGGATGAGATCAACTGCGTTTCGGAAACGCTTGCGCCGTCCATGCTGCAATTCCTGCAATATAAAGTATTCGGCGGACACCGCGTGCCGGAGGGGTGGGTGATCGTGACAGCGGGAAATCCGAAGGAATATAACCGGAGTGCAAGGGAATTTGACGTGGTAACGCTTGACCGTCTGAAAATATTGAATGTGGAGGCGGACTATGAGGCGTGGAAAGCCTATGCGGATAAAGAGGGACTGCACCGCGCCATACTGAATTATCTGGAGTTAAAAAAGCAGGATTTTTATGTGATGGAAATGACGGCGAAGGGGCGTTCCTATGTGACGGCGCGCGGCTGGGAAGACTTATCGCAGATGCTTTTTTTATACGAAGAGGAATCGCTTCCGGTCACGGAAGAATTAGCTGCACAGTATCTTGGTCATGAGCGGGTCGTCAGGGAATTCATGGCGTATTATGATTTGTACTGTAAATATAAAAAGGATTATCCGGCTGCTGAGATCCTAAAGATCGGCGCGACGGAGGAAATGAGGCTAAGAGCGGCGAAAGCGCCGTTTGACGAGCGGATATCCCTGCTTGGTATGCTGACCGATCAGATGGACGGGATACTCAGGGACTGCATGGAGAAGACGGATTATTTGGAAAATCTGATGCAGGTATTAAAGAATGTGAAGGGGCAGATATTTGCCGCGTCCGATGAGCCGGGGGAGCAGGTGCCCCATGAGGCGCAGGTAAGTCAGGCACAGGGCGAAAATAAAACGCGTGCTTACGGCGTTTCGGTACAGGAAACCCTCTCGGTGCAGATCGCGGCAAGGGAGCGTCTTGTATCGTCGCTGACTGCGGCGAACGCGCTCTCGTCGGAGGATCAGCGTCTGCATCAGCGCGTGCTGTGCTTTCTGCGGGAACAGAAGAAGAATTTGCTTCTTTCCGGGGAGACGGGGGAGAGTGGGGCCTCTGCTGCGGAAAGGATATTTGAACAGATAAAAAGCTCATTTGAAAAAGAGGCGGCGTGCGCAAAGCAGGATACGGTGCTTGCAAAGCAGAGCCTTCATCATCTGTTTGAGTTTGTGGAACAGAGCTTTGCGGACGGAAATGAGTTGCTGCTTCTTATGACGCATATGACCGTGTCGGAGAGCTGCGCAGGGTTTATCGAGCGGTTTGGGTGTGAGGATTACGAACGGCACAGCAAAGAGTTGATGATCGGCGAACGGAGAGAGGAACTCTTAAAAGAGATAGAAGCGATCGAAGGGTGAGTCTCGCAAATGTCTAAATGGAAACAGGTGTCGAGGGTACGAATAGAAAGGAGTGCGGTTTTCGTATGATCATGAGTGAGACCGTTTTTCTTTATGAAGAGACGCAGGATGAAAAAGCTGACAGCGTGCGGATCACAGGCGTTCGGTTTGCCGACAGTGTGATGCGGATACCGGAGCAGTTGGGTCAAAAGAAGGTATCGGTCATTGGAAAAAAAGCATTTTGGGGCTGTATGGGCGTGCAGGAAGTTTTCGTGCCGGAAAGTGTGGAGGAGATCGGGGACTGGGCGTTTGCAAGCTGCAAAGAACTGCGCAGGGTCAGTCTGCCGCGCAGGGATATCCGCCTTGGAAGGGGCGTGTTTAAGGGATGTGAGCGTTTGGATTGCATTGAATTGAGAAATGCCTGTATGAGCGAAGAAACGGGAAAAGCAGGGAAAGAGAACAAAGAGGAGCAGGCGGATGGAACCGGTTATCTGCTTGCCGCAGCGGACAGACTGCTGCACAATCCGTATCTGTTTGATATCGGTGCTGCGGGAACCGCGGAGTGGCACCGGAAATGGGACGCCTCCCTGCAAGAACTGATGCACATGCCGGAGGACGAGGGATTTTCGAAAATGCTGCTCTGCGGTGAGGAGGACTATGGCAGCAGGGAAAATAATATCGACCATTACTGTGCAGGACAGAGAAAACGAAAAGCGCGCGCGGCACTGCTGCGCCTGCGCCATGATACGTTTTTGAGCGGGGAGCTGCGCGGGGAACTGGAGGCTTTTCTGCGGGCGCATGCCTTGGGGTGTGAGACGGCGGACGCGTGGGAAGCACTTGTCGAGGAACACGGCGGCGACAGGAGCTATTACAATCTGTTTGAGCGGGCGGGCGGCATTCATGAAAAAAACCGCGGGCAGTGCATTGCGGCGCTTGATGAGTCCCATACCGAGATAAAAGCGTATCTGCTCGGAAAAACAACAAAAAGCAGGGAGGATTTTTTTGATTCGCTGTCGTTTTAACAGGAGAAATTTCTTGCCATGATAAAATCTCCGCCATTTTTTCTGATGAGAGGAACGATTATACTTGTTTCATAATCATTCGGGCGTCAGGTGAGAAATAAAAATCTGCGTCATACAATCAGAAAGCAATTTATAGTGAAATCAAATATGTATGCTGCCACAATATGTTGTGGTGGTTCTGAAGGTGGAAAATATCATTTCCGGGTGGCTCTCAAGCGGGAAACTGATGGCTCCCAAGTGGGATAAATATTCCTACAAGCAGGACATTTGTATATACATATGCTCAAAACAGACTTCCGGTGTCACTGCCGGAAGTCTGTTTTTTATTGCTTATTTTAATTATTCTTCTCTATATCCTGCCAGTTGGTATTACTCAGAATTTCGGCATCTTCCCCCAAAAACACCGTTCCAGCCTCTTGGTCGCCTTGAAGGTGGTAGAGCATCCAGGCGGTCATGTACCCGTCCGTACGTGCCTGCATCTGTTCGTGCTCGGCACCAGTGACACGGGCACGAATTTTCAGAACATCGTCTGTTATGCTGTCATAGATTTCCACTAAAGAGGCTAAGGGAGCTACACCGCCAAATTCAGCGTTGATGTCTGCCACACCCGAGTCATCAGACATGCCGGTGGCTGCCGTCATAAAATAAGGGATGGAAATTTGGGAGCTGTCATACTCCCATCCCATATTGAGGGCCAGCAATGGATACGCCGCGCTGCCGGTGAAGATTGCTTTGTAGAGGTGGCTGTTTTCATATTTGGTGGCTGCGCCCAGCGCTCCCGCGCCACCCTGCGAATACCCAATAATGCCGATATTGTCCCGGTCGATTTGACTGGCAATCTCACTCTCGTTCAGCATAAAGTCTAAGGCAATGGATGTTGTCTCGCCAGTGCCGGACTGGGGGTCATCCGTACCTACGACGATGAACCCCCAAGAGGCCAGCCGCTGGAAGAAGGGCAGATAAATTTTGGCGGGTGTGTTACTTCCGTTCACCACCATCACCACAGGGTACTGCTTGCCGCTGGTTCTCAGCTCAGCGGGGTAGTATACGCGGATGGTGCCGATGGATTTGTTGTCCGATTGATACTCAAGATGCTCCACCGCATAGCTGCCATGATCTGCATAGTATTCCTCCAGCTTACCACCTGCGGGAAACGTCTCAGCATACGCCTTGTAGTAGTCATCCGGCAGAATGGGGGTGTTCAGCGTTTTCCAATGCTTATACTTGGCATAAGCAAAAAATGTTGCCAACACTATAACCAGCGCCAATACCACGATCCCTAAAATCTTCACCACTTTTTTCACCACTTTCTTTACTGCTTTTTTCATCACGTCCATCTCCCTTTTACTCTTGACTTTGCCAAAGAAACGAATTATGATAACTGTGCTAGGAACAAATATCCTAAAAAGGAACACATGTACCTGTTCTCTGATATAGTGATACCACATTGGCTTCCATGATGCAAGAACGTACTGACTGGCGGTGCGTTATGCGGAACAAAAAGGAGGGTTTTGCACCTCAATGAAAAGAACACAAACAGTATTTTTGAAATTATGTCTGGCGGACGCGCTGATTAAATTGATGGCTGATCAAAACTATGACAGCATCAATGTGAGTGCGATCTGCGAGCTGGCAGGAGTAGGAAGAACAACCTTCTACCGGCACCTTGATTGCAAGAACAGCAAAGAGGAGCTGCTGGTATTCAAAATCAATTATGAGTGGGGCCGCTATGCTGATTTGCATCAGGAGGACGTAGAGAAAGATAAGGGCTTTGCGCTCACCTGTTTCATTTATGAATACCGACGGCTGTTCTCCCTGCTTTACAACAATGACCTGATCGTGGTTATTATGCGCGCCTGCGAAGTGCTGCTGTCCGGCGGGGAGACCTGGGACAAAAAGCTATCCTATCTGATGTCTTACTTTATTTATGGCTATTTTGGCGTCATCTACCAGTGGATTAAATACGGTTTTGATGAAACGCCAGAGCAGGTGCAAAAGCATATCAGTGATGCTTTTATACCACAAAATCAGCGGTCAGAATAGAAAGAACACACTATAATTGAAGCAATGTTTTAGGAAAGGTCAAAAAAGCACCAAAATTAGGACTTGCATTTCCTTTTTTGCTATGATATAGTAAGCAAGTATGGGTATATTAGGAGGGATAACTATGAGTCCGTTAAGAGTGGTTTTATATGTAATCTTGATTTTGGTGAGTGTGCTCGTTACGGGATTGATATTGATGCAGGAAGGAAAGCAGCAGGGACTTGGTGCGATCAGCGGTGCGGCGGAGACCTATTGGGGCAAGAATAAAGGACGCTCCATGGAGGGAAAGCTTGTAAAGTGGACCGCCATACTGGTCACGCTGATGATCGTTCTTTCCATTGCACTGAATATCACGAGATTTTAACGGCAAGGCACTCTGTTATACAGAGTGCCGTTTTTTTGAAGGAGATTATGAAGGAAATAAAAAAGTGGAAAAAAAGCAGTTAGAACTGAAAAAAAATATGATCTGCGACCTGATGCGGGAAGAGAATTATACGCCGATGCGGGAACGCGATCTGGCGGTCCTCTTACAGGTAAAAAGCGAGGATCGGGAAGCTTTTAAGCAGGCGCTTAACGAACTTCTTGCGGAAAACCGGATCCAGATCAACCGCAGGGGACGTTATGCGCAGGCTGATGAAAAGCATGTTGTCGGAAAGCTGATCGCACATCCCAAGGGATTCGGGTTTGTTGAGGTCGAAGGACAGGAAGAAGACATTTATATCGCGGCAGAAGGGATGAACGGCGCATTCCACGGGGATACGGTTGAGGCAAAGATTCTGCCGGGCATACGCGGAAGGCGGACGCAGGGAGAAATCGTACAGATTCTTGCGCGCGGGACGACAAGACTTGTCGGAACGTATGAGAGCAGCAGGCATTACGGGTTTGTGATACCGGATAATGACCGGTTCGGTACGGATATTTTTATTGCCGGAGCGCATACCAAAGGTGCGGTGAACGGGCATAAGGTGGTTGTGGAGTTGACCGACTATGGCAATGAACGTAAGCGCCCGGAGGGAAAAATCGTCCAGATCATTGGGCATCGCAATGATCCGGGTGTGGATATCATGTCGATCGTCTTAGGCAATGACCTGCCGATGGAATTTCCGGAAAAGGTTCTGAATCAGGCAGAGCGGGCGTCAAAGCCTGTCTCAGAGGCGGACTGTGTCGGAAGAAAAGATCTGCGCGGCGTTAAAATGGTGACGATAGACGGGGAGGACGCGAAAGACTTAGACGATGCGGTCAGCCTGACGCGCGAGGGAACTCATTACCGTCTTGGCGTTCATATTGCCGATGTCAGCAATTATGTGCAGGAAAATTCGGCGCTCGATCATGAGGCAAAAAAGCGTGGGACAAGCGTGTATCTGGTGGACCGGGTGATCCCGATGCTGCCGCATGCGCTTTCAAACGGTATCTGCTCGCTGAATGCGGGCGAGGATCGTCTCGCCTTAAGCTGTTTGATGCTCATTGACGAAAGGGGCGATGTGATCGACTATGAAATTGCTGAGAGCGTGATCAACGTTGACAGGCGCATGTCCTATACGGGTGTGGCAGCAATCCTGGCAGAGCGGGAACGGGCAGGGCGGACGGCGCATTCAGAATGTGAGGCAGCGGACGGAAGAAAGGCGGGAATGACCGGCGTACCGAAGGAGCGGTACGGGGATATGCAGTCAGAGAGTGTCGGCATACAGGAACGGCAGACAGCCGGAATACGGTCAGATGCAGAAGATAAGGATTACGGCATCGATACGGAATTGTGCGGGATGCTCTGCGATATGGCGGCTTTATCCAAAATTCTCCGCCAAAAAAGAAAAAAACGCGGCTCCATTGATTTTGATTTTCCGGAGTCGAAGATTTTGCTTGATGAAAAAGGACGTCCCATTGAGATCAAGCCGTATGAGCGCAATGCCGCGACCGATATGATCGAGGAGTTTATGCTGATGGCAAACGAGACGGTCGCGCAGCATTTTTACTGGCAGGAGCTTCCGTTTATATACAGGACACATGAAAATCCCGATTCTGAAAAGATCATGCAGCTTGGCACGTTTATCCGCAACTACGGGTATTCGCTCAAGATCAGCCGCGAAGAGATCCACCCGAAGGAAATTCAAAAGCTGATCGCGAAGGTCGCGGGTACGCCGGAAGAGGTCGTGATCAGCAGGCTGGCGCTCAGAAGCATGAAACAGGCGAAATATACGACGGAGTGCAGCGGGCATTTCGGACTGGCATGTAAATACTACTGCCATTTTACTTCGCCGATCCGCCGTTATCCGGATCTTCAGATCCACCGTATCATCAAGGAAGCGCTGCGCGGCAGACTGAAGGAGGAGCGGATCGCGCATTATAATGCGATCCTTCCCGGCGTTGCAAGCGAGTGCTCGCGCATGGAGCGGCGTGCCGATGAAGCAGAGCGGGCGACGGACAAATTAAAGAAGGCGGAATATATGTCGGAGCGCATCGGTAAGATTTATGAGGGTGTAATTTCCGGTGTAACAGGATGGGGCATTTATGTGGAACTGCCGAATACGATCGAGGGGCTCGTCCATGTATCAAAGCTGCCGGGTGATTATTTTTATTATAATGAGCACTCTTATGAATTGGTCGGAGAGCACAGCGGACAGGTATACCAGCTCGGACAGAGAGTCCGCGTACAGGTCGCGGGAGTCGATATGACGGCGCGTACGATTGATTTTGAGATTCCGTGGGAGGAAGTGTGAAGAGAAGTTCTAAGGCTCACAGTAAAGGCTGTTTCGCCAAGAACTTCTAAAGCTTCACACTAAAAAATGCCAAAAGACGACATTTTTCAAAAGTAAATTTCGACCGGAAGGGAGCGGGAAACGGATGGCACATGAGAGCAGGCTGATCGCCAATAATAAAAAGGCGTATCACGATTATTTCATAGAGGATAAATACGAGGCGGGCATTGTGCTGCACGGCACGGAAGTCAAATCCCTGCGCATGGGAAAATGCAGCATCAAAGAGGCGTTCGTGCATATTGATAACGGTGAAGTGTTTGTGTACGGCATGCATATCAGCCCGTACGAAAAAGGAAATATTTTTAATAAAGACCCGATGCGCCCGAAAAAGCTGCTGCTTCACCGTGCGCAGATCATGAAGCTGAAAGGACAGCTCTCCGAGCAGGGCTATACGCTTATGCCGCTTCAGGTCTACATCAAAGAAGGGCTTGCCAAGATGGAGATCGGTCTGGCAAAAGGCAAAAAGCTTTATGACAAGCGGCAGGATATCGCAAAGAAAGACCAGCGCAGGGAGCATGAGCGGGAATTCAAGATCAAAAATTTGTAGAGCGGCCCATAAGAAAACGCGCCGGCTGAAAGCGGTCTTTTGTTTCAGCCGACAGCGGTCTGCCGTCTCAGGCGCCTGACAGCAATTGCCGTCCCGGTACTTGACAGGGAGAATCGTTTCGACTATGCTACACATAGAAGGCATGCAGTTGATGCACATCCGGTAAGAAAGCTGACCGGCATGTGCGCCGGGGCTCATAAAGGGGTATACTTATGAAAAAGAAAAAATTTTTATTGGCGGGTATCCTGCTGATATTGGTATGGACGCTCTGCGGGTGCGGCGGGAAAGCGCCGTCGCTCACTTATGACGGTTCCTTTGAGCTCCGGCTTGGAAAGACGAAAGCGGGAGAGGTGCTTGATGCCGGATTCACGAATTTGTATTCCAATATCAACGACAAGCAGATCGGCAGCATGAGCTGGGAAAATTTATATGCCATGAAGGGCAATGTCACGTATGGGACGATGTATGCCGGAAATAAGTCCTCCAGCGAAAAAGGCTTCAGGGACGGCGTCATTTTCCGCGTGATCATCGAATATGACGACCCCGACTATGAGACGGGAGAAATCCTGATCAACGGCGTGAATTTTGAGGGTTATACCAGAGAACAGGTCAGGGAAGCCATGTCTGATTTTGAAATAACATTGGATTATGGCGAATATCTTGTGTTTGAATCGGGTAAATATGAATATTCGTTTGCATTTTCGGACGGAAGTGAGACCGTCACAAGAATTAGTATCAACGATGGCACGGAGGCGGAACTTACCATAGGATGATAACCGTGAATCGATGATGATAAGGGGCAGTTAAGGTTTCGACAGGGGTTTTGAAGCCGGAGAAGCTATCCGCAGGCGATGCGTCAAATCGCAAAACTAAAATTAAACGCTGAAGATAATTTAGCAATCGCTGCCTAATGGCAGCCGTCAGACTTAGCGTACCTATCCGTTAAGATTCTGGCGTCGACGAGATAGGAAACGGCGCCGTCAAAGCTTTGAGACGGCGTGACGTGAGGGAGTGAAAGCTCCCATGAAGCTACCGGGACCGGAAGGGCGTCAGCTCCCGTCCGGTCCCGGGAATCCAAAAAGCTGACTATGATAGTAGAAGTACGGTGGATCTGCCTTTGGACACGGGTTCGACTCCCGTCTGCTCCACTCCTTAAAAACGCCGCAGAACCGGAGATTTCGTTGTGGAATCAATGGTTTTGCGGCGTTTTTGCTACTCTCTTTATAACTTGTATTTATACAGTAAAACAGACTTTTTTACAATTTTTTGTCATGAATTTTGTCATGACAAAATCATGTTTCGAAGCTTTTCAGCAGCGGTGCGTTTTGCTTCCTCTTCACGATCAATCAAAGAATGTCTGTAAACTGATTTCATAACATGGTCCGTTTCCCAACCGCCCATTCGGAGAATGTCAGCCTCCGGCACGCCGAGCGCGGACATCTGACTCGCAAAATAGTGCCTGAGCTTGTGAATGGAAAAGGGCGGAATGGAAAGCCTTTTTTGCACTGTCAGCAGATATTCCGTGATCTTTCCGGGATAACCCTTAAAAACATAACCCTGTTCCCGTATTTTATCAGCGACTTCCAAAGGGATGATAAGATCGCGTGTACTGGAAGTAGTCTTTGTCGTTTTCACAACCCATTCTCTGGCATCGTTTTGTACGAGTCCCTTATTGATATGTACTATATCCCCATCAATATCGTCTACAGTCAGGGCACAGATCTCCGAGCGGCGCATCCCGTAGCATGCAAGTATGAGCGGAATTTCGAACGGAGTGCCTTTAGCGTAGGCAAGTATCTGTTTGACGTCCTCTGAGGAGGGGATATAAGGCTCATTTTTGAGCTTTTGAGGCAGGGTGGTAGAAAGTTTAAGGTGAGGGTAAAAAGTGCCTAGAATCGCAGATATGAAGCCGTGGTGGTTACGTACGGTCTTTGGACTGTGGTTCTGCGCCATCCTGTTAATCTCTTCCTGCACATCGAAAGCGGTAATATCATGGACATTCGTGGATAAGAACGCATCAGGGATTTGGCGCAGGATGGTCTTGTAGCCCTTTATAGTACTGGGCGAAAGAACATTGCGCTTGGATTCGATGTAATCTTCAGCAGCACGTTCAAAGGTCATGGTAGCATGCTTGTCAGATGCATTTTCGAGAAGATCAGCCATTGCGAGCATGGCTTCCTTTTGCGTGGGCTTCTGCTCAAATGTGGCAGTATACACCTTGCCCTTATACATTTTGCGGATACGGTAGGAGCCGGAAGGGAGCTTTTCGATTTTCATGCGTGTTACCTCCTGCTTATTTAAGATTTTCCTTAACCGTCATTAGGTAGGGGATGTTTTGCCGAGAATGGCAAAATGTTTTACTTTCTGATCGCACAAAATCGTTTGACAATCACATACAATCTGCTATAATGTACTTAACAAGAGAACCGAAAGCTAGATAACGCCTAGCCGACGGTAAAAAATGACACAAAAAGTAGCGCCTTACTTTACCAGAGCGAGGGCGCTACTTTTTGCGTTTACAGATATTTATAACAAGAGTTATAACAGCGCAAAGCATAATTACAAATGCGAAAAGTCCTTCATATGTAACCATTGGCACCAGCCCCTTTCGTAAAACTCGGCGGCTGACGTATCGCCCCTTCGGTTCTCCGGTTAAGTACATTATTATGTTGTTAAATTTAATTCTTTATATTTCGTAAATTGCTATACTCATATGTACCGCTTGACAAATAAAAAGCTCTAGGGTTCGTCCATTCTCATATGCAGAGAGGAGTACAACCTAGAGCAGTATTAACGTGTAACCATCTTGTTACATCTGTATAATATATGCAATAGGTTAAAAAATCAATACTTTTGTTTCATAATTGGAACAATTTCTTTCGATTTGCTAGTTTTAGAGGCATTCGGTATGCACAAAAATTCAATTATTGAATTTGTGAGATCATTACAACAACTATATTATTCATGCATTCCAAGTTTTACCACAGTTTTGACAAATACACTTTGTGATGGTTTTAGTCTTTATCTTATATTTTGATGGCTTAAATACTTTAATAATTAAGGCGGGAAGTGTAAAAAATACCCATTTTATCGGTACCCAATACCAACCGAGAAATACCCACCATATAATACTGTGCTTCTTTTCCTTAATTTGGGTTTCTGTAACAACTTGGACATTTACATTTTCACTACCACATTTTGGACATTTCATAATATAGTTCCCCTTTCGTAAGTTGGTTTGTAGAATATGGTATTATATATTAAGGCATCTAGCACTTAACAACTTAGCATAGAATCGTAAAGGTGTTTCAACTTAATGAAAACAATTACCGCATGTAGTGTATCCCTGTGCAAATAGTTCATCCAAGCTGCTGTTTGAAGTGGCGTAATTATGCGGAGCAATTTTCTTGACGCTTGAACAGGTAGGATGATGAATTTTCATAGTATTGGTATTTAACACATAAGTAAAATCCGTCTGTTGCTGTGAAGCATTGTCGTATGTATTGAAGTTACTATCACCGGATGAATCAGGAGTATTTGCGTTGGTGGGGTCTTCCACTGGCTGGTTTGTTTCGGGATCCTGCGGTACTGCCGGTACTTCGGGTGTGGGTGCTTCCACATTCTCCTGCGGCTCGGTTTCCTGAACTGGCGGCACATCAGGTACTTGCTGTCCCTCGTTATTTTCGGCGGGCTGTTCATCAATAATCGGCGGTGCGGTAGTTTCAATGTTGTTTTCACTATTACTATCAGATGGTTCGTTAGATGACAGCTGTTCTGTGTCTGTACCGCTGTCTTCTGCCGGAACGTCATCGTCATGGGAGTCTGCGGGCTTCTGATCGGTTAGCCCGTCATCCGATGGCTGTTCTTCGTCGTTGTTCTGACTTGGTACTTGTTCTGCATTATCCTGTTGTGCTTCGGATTCTGCCATAGCATATTCGCGGGCAGCAATATCTACAATCGTGATAGTAATAACATTGCTTTTGATGTCGTCTGATACAATATAAACATCAAAAGTACCCTCAACGTCGCCCGTAATAATTTCGGAACCATTAAACGTGATCGAATCGTCACTGGCTATGTATTCAATTGATTTTGTATCTGCATCCGTGGGGGACAGGGTGATTTCAACAGGTATTTTTGTGTTGATGTCATACTCCATCTGATAATCGGGAATAGAAAGATCAATAGATTCGATATCCTTATCTGGCGAAACGAGAGCGGACAATATGGAAATGCCGAGAACTCCGCCTACGATTCCTTTTGTGAGTTGTTTTGCTTTCGTTGTCATGCTTTTTTTTCTCCTTTGTTATCTGCAAACATAGTTTTCAAAGTCAATTATTTACCGAAATCAATATAGATGATGTTACCTTTACTATATTGATTTCGGTTGGTTATGCTCTTTTTACGTTGTCCCTTTTTTCGTCTATACCGATACTGCGTAAGAACATGGAGCGTTCAGAAGCAGTTAGTAATCTAAATTTATAAATAATATCTTTCTCAAGGTTACTTAAAACAAGATTATTATGTAAAGGATTTTCTGCAATTGAAATATATTCTTGGTCAAAATTTACAGATACTTTTTGATCAGAATCTAACAATTTAAGAATAGAATCTACATCCATATTCATAGCCAAGGCAATTTTTTTTATAGTAGGAAGGGTCGGGGCTATTGGCTTATTATTTCGAGGATTTGTATTGTTTTCCAACATTGAAATATAGCCTTTACTTAAATCACACAGTTTTGAAAACTCTTCCATACTAATATTGTATTTGGCACGGTATTTTTTTACTAAATCACCCAAAGTCATTCGTTTACACCGCCTTACATGTTCAGTATATAGAACAAAATCGAAAAAGTCAAGAAAAATATGTTCAACATACTTGACACGATACAATGAGAATGTTAATATTAAGAAAAGTTTAACGAGTTGAACAGAGAGGTGATAAAAATGGGGTATAAAATAAGAGAGTGCAGGAAGAAAATGGGACTTTCTCAAGTGGAGTTAGCTAAAAAGGCTAAAATATCTAGGACTACATTATCCAGATTAGAGAGCGGAACAGAGGAGACTACGACAACAAACACATTGTTAAAAATAGCCAATGCATTAAATAAAAAGGTGGATGATATTTTTTTTTAATAACAAGTTCAACATGGTGAACTAACAATAAATTCTAAAAGGAAGGAAGAACGCACATGAAAAAGCATAAAAAGAAAAAGACTGCTTCTGATGCGAAGCAGCCAATTTCATTCAAACCTTTAATTCTTAGTAAAGGTTCCGTAAGACAAGGCAAGGATGTCGTCAACGAATACATACAAATAAGCGAAATGATTTTCGATACCCTGACTGGTAATGAGAGTAACGTTTGTTAAAAGAATAGTTTTTTGGGCGTTATCACACGCTTTTTTGGCAAGAGTGCCTATGTTTTCAAAGGTTATGTACGTTGCATCATCCTCCAACGCCTCTTTCATTTTATCAGAAACATAGGTTCCAGTGATAACTCCGGCAGCGGTCACAACAATCAAAGAATTATTTGTTAAGTCAATTTGTTCTGTATTTACAGAGATTGTCGCAAGAGTGGCAAATACAAAAGATTCTTTATAGTTAGAATTGTTATCCATAGTAAAGAGTGCCTCCTTTCTTTCATATTTGGCTGCGGCAACAGCCTGTAAGTGGATTATAGCAAAGGAGTAGGTGTGTAGCAATAAGGGAAAAAAGTGAATAGAGCGAGAAGCGAAAGGAGGAAAGGGATGACACTGACATTCTTTGTAACAACATTACTATGTGCATACAAGTGGATAACAACAAAATTCGCGCTGTACATATTTTTACAGTACTTCAAAAAGAAGGGGTTTCCGACTCCGGGTGATGCAGAACTGAAGGAATGTACGGAAGAAGCATATGAAAGGCTGATAAAAAGAGTGCGCAAGAAATAAGGAGAGTTAAATGTCGTCAGTACCAATAAAAGTTATTGTTAAAACCAATAGGGAGGATAACTTACAAAATGTCATAAAAAAGATCGAGGAAATCAAGACCAATCTCAATGTAGTGATTGAACCCACAATAGAAATTGACCTTCGGGATGATCTTCAAAGATTTGCCAATAATCCAACGTACGCCACAAGGAACATCGAAGAATTTTCGGAGGATGTCAAAGAATTTAATGAGGGGCGGATCACACTAAATGAACTGCGGGAAAGAGCAGGATTGCAAAAAGTAGATGACCCAATATATGACATGAGGTTTGTTTCAAAGGAATTTTGTAAAGAGCAAGGTGTAGGAGGACAAACATGACAGGAGAAGAATACGAAAAGGAGCGGAAACGACAATTGAAAGCAGTAGACAAAATAATAAAACTGCTTATCAAAGAAGAAATGACGCTGAATGATGCGCAAAGAGTATTAGGATACGCAAAGAACAGAATAGAGGATCAAATAAATGCATATAAGAACGACGCGAAAATAAGCAAAAGGTATAAAAAGCCGCTTGATTATTATGAACTGCCAGGCTGATAGAAAAAGCGCGCCCATGTTGAGCGCGCGCTGTTAGTTCTTAAAAATCTTTATCGAGATTCTTTTTAACAAGATCAAGATAATGCTCATAAGCTTTCACAAAATCCCATAGTTCAGAGCAATTCGTGCAAGGAATAGGCTTTTTAAGATTGGGACATTGGATAGCTAGAGCAGCGGCGGCAGCAGCCGCACGAAGTTCTAATTGTTCTTCTGTAAGTGCCATCAAAAGTTCTCCTTTCTTTTATACTCGGCGTGTCCGCGTCTGTGAGTACAGTATAAAGCTAAAGGAGAAGAAAAACAAGGTGTAGGAGAACACAAGAAAGGAGGGATTCCGATGCCGCGTGTATCAATCAACAAGAAAAAATATCTAAAGACGGATCTGCGCGAGTGGATAATCGGAAGAATGAACACACTCGGTAAGAATCAGGCATACATGGGTGCGGCACTTGGAATCTCTCAGCCGGCATTCGGAAAACGCCTGCATGATGCAAAATTCACAAACGAACAGTTATACATAATCTTCAAAGAGCTTGAAGCGACAGACGAAAACATTCTACGTTTAATGCGGATGTAAATAACGGCAGTATAACATTAGCTGTTAAGCCGAAACGGAGCACAGCTCCGTCATGCAGGGATGGCAGCCCTGCATCTGATGATGGCAGGCCAACAGCCGGAAGCGGGGCATTGTGGAAAAATGGCAGCGGGTACGCCAAGCTAGAGAGCGTGCGGACGTTTGACAGGTTTTCGTGGGTTTTTAATGAGAAAAGCCACAGCACAATGCACACGCCGGAAAGCGGGGCGGCAGCAGGATGAAATCAAGATCACCGCCTAGAACAGATCAAGATATTGAAAGGGAAAATACAAGAATGAAAAAACAGGCATTAGTAATTGACACACCGCCTAACTGCGCAGAATGTCCGTTAAGCATTGGTATAGCAGACGTGGGAGGAAAGCCGCTGCTCAATGTAAACAGATGCTTCGGATGTGGGAAAACAAACGTGGACAGTGAGACAAAACCGGCGTGGTGTCCGCTTCAGGACATGAAAGAATAAGGAGCAGAACACAGAAAGAGATACAGGAGATTATATCAGGAGAAACAGCATGAAGGTAGCACTGATAGACGTGGACGGGCACAACTTCCCATCCCTGCCGCTCATGAAAATATCCGCGTGGCACAAGAAGCAGGGGGACAGTGTAGAGTGGTACAACCCGATGACTGCATGGCAGGACAAACCGGATCGGGTATATATGAGCAAAGTATTTACATTTACGGAAGACTATCCGCATCCGGTTAATGCACAGGAGATCATAAAAGGCGGTACGGGATACAACTATCCAAGTGGAAAGCCGGATCTGCCGGATGAAATTGAGCACATATATCCTGATTACAGCCTGTATCCTGCGTTATGCAAAAATACGGCATATGGATTCTTGACGCGTGGGTGTCCGCGTGGATGTGATTTTTGCATCGTCGGGGAAAAAGAAGGAAGATGCAGCCGAAAAGTCGCTGATCTGTCGGAGTTTTGGAGAGGACAGAAAAACATTGTCCTGCTTGATCCTAATTTTTTCTCATGCCGTGAATGGAAAGGTTTATCGCAGCAGCTTATTGAAAGCAAAGCATGGATAGATTTTTCGCAGGGCTGCGACATACGTATCATGACGGAAGAAAAAATAGAGCATCTCAAACAGATGAAGATAAAGCAGATCCATTTTGCATGGGATAACTATGAGGATAAAGACGCGATCATTCCGCAGTTTGAAAAATTCAAGCGTATCACGGAATGGGGATATTGGAAACTTGGCGTTTATGTCCTAACAAATTTTAACACGACAATCGAGCAGGACTTAGAAAGAGTCTATACACTACGCGACCTTGGATATTCACCCTACATTATGATCTACAACAAAAAAGAACTTCCAAAAGGACACATATTACTGCGCATGCAGCGCTGGGTAAACTCGCGGGTAGCATTTTATAGCGTAAAGGATTTTGCAGATTTTAAGTAGAGGTAGACCACATGAAACACTATTGCCGGTACTGCATCCACTGCATAGCGCAGGATGAGACGGAAGCCGTATGCGAAGAGCGCAACATCATCATAAAGAAGACATCCGTACGTGAGGCATGCAAAGAGTTTGACTTTTGCGAGATAGACGCCTTTTACATAGCGCGGAAAGGCAACAAAAATCCCGAAGACTGCAAATATCATCCGCGCGTACATCGTCAGCACATACCACGAAAGACGCAGTGCGACGGACAGATCAGCCTGTTTGATCAGAGAGGGTAAAACATGATTTATAGCGGATATGATTGTGATAACTGCAAAACAGCGGTTGAATGCAGGAAAAACCCTGACAAGCGGATACCAAACAAAACATATCTTGTTGCGCATGCGAGAGAGAACGGATGGAGCGTCGGGAAAAAAATATTATGTCCCGCATGCAGGAAAAACAGCAAATAGAAAGATGAGGAATACACATGCTTGACTTTGGCTACTACAACATGGACTGCATGGACGGCATGAAAGAATTTCCCGACCAATACTTTGACCTTGCAGTCGTAGACCCGCCGTACGGCATCAACGTTGATACAAATGGGCGTAAAAAGAAAAGGTCGAAACTGGCGATAGCAAGAGATTACAAACCGTTTGCAGGGGGGGACAAAGAACCGCCTGACGAAGCCTACTTTCGCGAGCTGTTCCGTGTAAGCAAAAATCAGATCATATTCGGTGCAAACCACTTTATATCCAAAATCCCGTACGACTCCCCGTGCTGGATCGTATGGGACAAAGACAACGGGGCAACGGACTTTGCAGACTGCGAATTAGCGTGGACGTCCTTCGGGAAGTCGGTTAAAAAGTTCAAATACACATGGAACGGGATGCGGCAGGAAAACATGAAACACAAAGAATACCGCATCCATCCGACGCAGAAGCCGGTTGCGCTCTACAGATGGATCCTTGCGACATTTGCGAAGCAGGGGGACAGGCTGCTTGATACACACGTCGGGTCCGCATCATCCCTGATCGCATTTGACGAGGCAGGATACCGGTTCGTCGGATTCGAGAAAGACAAATATTACTATGATCTGTCGAACAAACGTTACAGGCAGGAAGCCGCGCAGATGAAACTGACAGACTTCTTATAAATCCGGTCAGGTTAAAAAATATACATCAAAGGAACATACACAGGCAGCAGGAGAGGGGGAAAAACCATGCAGGAAACATACGAAATTTTTGTACGCCACGACAACAGGGCACTATGCCCGCTCTGCAAGGGCATGCTGACAAACAGCGCGCCAACGCCGGACTGTCTGCGCTGCCATGACTGCGGCAGCGGATTCATCCATACCGGCGATACGGGCAAATCAGAACACATCATGCAGTACCGGCGCGTATCGTACAGACCGAAGAACACATTCCGGCAGCAGGACAGGAGGGCGGCGCATGGATGAGGACGAATACAAAAGACTGTCGGACGAATTTTACCGGCTCCTGTACGACCTGATCAAACAGAACGAATCCATACAAGCCGCCATGCACTTTACTATATGGGAGCACGAAGAAGACTACATCAAAATATGGGAGGAATGCGGCGTGAATAGAAAGGTCATCTGCAACATCCATGAAACGACCGCAGAAGAATGCTTCCGCCGCGGAATCTATGAGCTGAACTATTACAAAAAACAAAAGGAAGAAAAAGAAAAACAGACACAGAAAGGAGCAAAAAATGAACAGAAACAACACAATCGGGATTGTGGGACGCATCACGGCGCCCGTCCGTCTGATCGTCGATGCGCAGGAGTGGGAACAGAAGACATACGAAACGACCCTGACGCGGACAAGACCGTCAGGCGTGGAGGATACCTACACCCTGCAGTTTGACGCAGCTGCAGCAGGAACGGAAGAAGCGCTTGAAACACTGGCGGAAGGAGCAGACGTGCTGATCGGCGGCGAGATCAGGACAGAAGATGTAAAAGACCCGAAACCGGAAGAGAACCGCACAAAAATCTACATCCATGCGGAAGTCATCACACAAAACAATCCGCCTGTAAAAAGCCAAAACGAAGTGAGCCTGTGCGGATATATCTGCAAACAGGCGAAAGTACGCACGACAAACCGCAGACTGCCTAACGGCAGGAAGATCAAGACGGCAGATACGATCGTTGCCGTAAGTACCCCGTGGGGGACAAGCTACATACCGTGTATCTGCTTCGGGTGGGCTGCGATCTATGCCGCGACCCTGAAAAAAGGCGATTACGTCGAGATATCCGGACGCTTCCAGTCACGGAAATATAAAAAAAGAATCGAAGGGTACGAGCTGCTGTATAAGATGACGACGCGTGAAGTATGCGTTGTAAAAATAAAAGCAGCAGAAAAACCGAAAAACGAGACGGAAAAACCGGAAAACGAGACGGAAAAACAGGAAAACGAGACGGAAAAACAGGAAGGAGAAGCAGAATGATACAGATCGTAAAAAAAGATGAACATATCAGACTGCACAGAGCAGCACAGGACTTACGAAACGCCATAAAAGAATCCGGTGCGCGGATGAAGAAAACGGCATGCATCACCATGCGCGGCGGAGCATGGCGCAGACAGCGGGACGGCATAAAGATCATCAATCAGACGCTGCGGGAAATTGAGACAGAAACGAGCTGCACACAGGTACTGATCAAGGCAGGAGAAGCAACCGGATACGCGAATGCGATGGAAAACATGGGACTGATGACAGAAAAAGAGCTTGATGCCGTGATCGCCGTGATCGGGCACACGGGCGAAGAAGCAGTCGAACGGATTAACATGCAGAAACACGTCGTAACAATCATCGGAAAATACTTTTCCGGTTTTAACAACAGGAGGAACAGACCATGACCGCGCCGGAAAACTGCCGCGTGGCTGCGGTCGACTTTGACGGCACGCTTGCCATCACAAGATTTCCGCAGATCATCGCGCCGGTACCGGAAATGATCAACTACTGTAAACAGCTAAAAAGGCACGGTACGGTGCTCATCCTGTATACATGCCGGAAGGGACAAGACCTTCAGGATGCCGTGGACTGGTGCCACAGTCAGGGACTGACATTTGACTACATAAACGAAAACACACGGGAAAACCTTGCGGCATACGGAAACGTAGACACAAGAAAGATATGCGCAGACATCTACATCGACGACAAGGCAGTCAATCCCAAGCGGGAAAAGATGTGGAGGACAAAAGAAGAAGTATGGATGTCTCTTGTGCGGGATCTCCGTAAAGACCACGCCGTAACAGCGGTAAGACTTGCAGCTATGATCGTCCTGTTGATCGAAATACCACGGGCACTATATAAATTAAGGAAAAGAGGGAACAGAAGATGCAAAGACTGACGATCGAATACGATGACGCATACATGCCGCGAGAAATGTGCTCGGTCTGCAGGGACGGGCATGCGGATGACTGCGATCTGTGCTGTGAGTATTGTCGTGTAGCAGCAGAGGGGGATGCGGATTGTAACGCCTGTGCGGTCAAGAAGTGTTTTAACAAACTTGGAGAATACGAAGATGCACATGAAACAATCAAAAAGCGATTGTACGAATTACGCTCCTGCTCCGAATATCCGCACAACCTCACGGGCGAAAAAACAGAACTTTTGCAATGGGTATTAAATCTCTTTGAACAGAAAGAGGAACAGTAAGAAAGGAGAAATCAGCATGAATCAGAATGAAAGCACAACAGGACAATGCCGTTTCTACGGACAGAGCATCATGATCGACGGGGGGGGGGCAGGAATGACAGACCCGCAGCGCGAAGAAGCGGCAACCATGCTCTGCGACTGTGACACCGCACAGGAATATCAGCAGGCAGCGGTACGCGCGGAAGAAGCAAAAGAGCGGATCAGGGAACTTGCCGGAGACGCAGCAGAAGAACCATTTCAGCAGCCGGTGGCGGTACAGATGATTTTAGAGTCAGCGGTAGAAGAACTGTGCAAAGAAGAGATTGACGCCATTACCGTGGCGGCCAGTCAGGAATTAAAGTACAAGCTCTCACGGACAGCAAAAGGAAACATCAAGATCGTGCGCGAGATCAAAAAGAACAAAGAATTTGTCCAGTAAGCCAAGACCGACACAAAAACGAAAAACAGTATAAAAACAGACAAAAAAACGATCTCTCCAAAGTGGGGACTCTGGAGAGATCAAGCCGTACACAGCCATACTTAAAACACACTTACAGTATACGCTGTGTGCGGAAAAAAGTCAAGAAAAAAAGCGGTGGAACGCCGCTTATCAGACTTGATAAGTATATTATTCCACCGTACGAATAAGGAGTAGACAGCGTATGCCGTACAGACATGAGATATGTCTTGCAGGGAAGACAAAACAGCACACCTATTACTATGCACCGAGAGCCGACACAAAAGAGGGGTCGCGGAGAAAGAAAGAGAACAGGACGCCCGAAGCACAGAGAAAAGTAAACCGCCGTCAGGCAGAAAAGAAACTGACATGGATCATGAACGAGAATTTTGACGGGACAAGCCTGTATATCACATGGTCGTACGATAAAAGCAGACGGCCGGATAACAAAGAGGCATTGCGGGAGGACATAGACAGACTGTTGAACAAGATCCGAAAAATATACAAAAAAGAAGGGCGCACAGCCCAATATGTGTGGGTGGCAGAAGTCGGGGAACGCGGAGCAGTACATATCCACATGGTGCTGAACCACATAGACACGGCAAAATTAAAAACATGTTGGGACAAAGGATACATCACGGTCAAGCCGCTAGACGACAGCGGGCAGTACCGGAAACTGGCAGCCTACTTTATCAAGTACAACGATAAGACAGAAAAAACGTACGGTAAGATTTCCGGCCGTCACTACAACTCAAGCAAAAACATGAAAATACCAATCCCAGAAAAAACGACCGTCCGGTCACGCAATGCGTACAGCCACACGATCGAGATACCACGCGGATGGTACATAGACAAAGAGAGCATTGCGGAGGCATGGCACGAAACAACAGGCTATATGTACTTTACCTACACGCTGATCCACGACGGCATCAGTTATAAGCAGGCAAAAGATACGTACACACTCAACCTTGAGACCGGAGAGGTACAGATCACGGAAAAAGCAGCAGGACAAAAAAAATAAGTCCGGCCGCAAGTCCGATCAGCAAGACGGCACAGCAGCAGGAAAGAAGGGAGATAACCATGTCAAATGTCATCAAAGAAGAGATCATAAAGCTAGTGGACAAAGAACTGGACGCGGCAAACAAAAAATTCGGGCTGAATCATTCTAATCATGAAAGCTATGCCGTCCTGCACGAAGAAATCGACGAGGCAAGGGAGGCACTTGCGCTTGTGGAATATCAGGAGCGGATCGTGTGGAACGCAGTAAAAAGCAACGCCGAATCAGTAGTCATGTGTAACCTGTACGGGAAAGTATATGATGCGGCGGTCAACTTGGCAGTAGAAGCCGCACAGGTCGCGGCGATGGCAAGAAAAGCAATCTGCTCGAACCTGTTTGAGTGCGGAAACACTGATAAGAAGAAGGAAGAATAAAGACATGACAGATAAAGGAATGATCATTGACTGCTTCGCGGGTGGCGGCGGTGCATCCGTCGGAATAGAAATGGCACTTGGAAGATGCGTTGACATCGCCATCAACCACGATCCGGCAGCGATCTTGATGCACAGGACAAACCACCCGTATACAAAACATCTGACGGAGGACATCTTTGAAGTAGATTTGCAAAAATACGTGAGAGGCAGGCATGTCGCCCTGATGTGGGCGAGTCCTGACTGTACGAGCCACAGCAAAGCCAAAGGCGGCAAACCGCGCGAAGCGGGACTGCGGATACTGCCGTGGGCGGTATATAAGCATGCAAAGGCGATCCTGCCGGACGTCATCATCATGGAAAACGTGGAAGAAATCCAACAGTGGGGACCGCTTGATGAGCAGGGTTACCCAATCAAAGAGCAAAAAGGTGAGGAATATCAAAGATTTATCGCAAAAATGAAAGGACTCGGCTACGCCTTTGACAGCCGCGAGCTGATTGCGGCGGACTACGGGGCGCCGACGACAAGAAAACGTTGGTATGCAGTCTTCCGGCGGGACGGAAGAAAGATCGTATGGCCGGAGCCGACTCATAACAGGTATGGCACGGGCGGGCTGAAAAAGTGGGTGGCGGTAAGTACCATATTGAATTTTACGGATCTCGGGAAATCCATCTTCGGCAGGAAAAAGCCGCTTGCGGACAATACGCTGAAAAGGATCGCGCGAGGCTTGCGGAAATTTGTGTTTGAGAACCCCGAACCGTTTATCGTACAGGTGAACCACGGCGGCGACGGCTTCAGGGGACAAAATATACATGAACCAATGCCGACGATCACACAGAAACATGGTTTCGGGAAAGTTACGCCTCTAATCATCCAGTATCATTCCGAAACGCAGACCGGCGAAGTCAGGGGGCAGAAAGTAGATGAGCCGCTGCGGACAATCGATACAAGCAACCGCTACGGGGAAGCATCAGTATTTTTGACAAAATTTTATAAGACCACAACCGGACAAAGCATGACAGAACCGATCCATACCATCACGACCAGTCCGGGACATTTCGGGCAGGTATCGGTATTGACCGTAAAACTGGAAGAACTTATGGCAGCAGGCGTTGCAGAGGAAGTGGCGCAGAAATGCACATGGGTATCCGAATTTATCATCGAGTATTACGGGAGTGGAACAGGGCAGACAGTAGACAGACCGCTACACACAATCGTAACAAAAGACAGGTTTGCGCTGATCACGGTACTCGGTAATAAGTATGTGATCCTTGATATCTTCCTGAGAATGCTGACAGCCGAAGAGCTGAAACTCGGACAGGGCTTCCCGAAGGATTATATCATCGACCGCGATTACAGATGGAACGCATATCCGGTCAGTGAACAGGTAAAGCGGATCGGGAACAGCGTGGTACCGATCATGGCAAAAGAGCTTGTAGAAGCAAACTGCGCTTATCTCAAGGTTGGCGAAAGGATACCATGCATCAACGTAAAGAACGATGATGACGGACAGATGAGCATGGTTGTTTAGAAAGGGGAAAAACATGTACGCAAACATGAAACGAGGGGAAGACACAGAACAGATCGGCGTGATCGAATGGGCGCAGTGGCACACATCACAATATCCCGAACTAAAACTGCTGCACCATATCCCGAACGGCGGCAAACGGAACGCGGCAGAGGCGGCGCGCTTTAAGGCAATGGGAGTTAAGGCAGGCGTGCCGGATCTCTTTCTTCCTGTCCCGCGCGGAGGATATGCAGGATTTTACATCGAAATGAAATACGGCAAAAACAGGCAGACAGACAAACAGATAGGATGGATGCACGCACTGCGGCAGCAGGGCTATAAAGTGGCGGTATGCTACAGCGGCGCGGAGGCAACGCACGAACTGGAAAGCTATCTGAGAAAGCCGCGCACGATGCAGATAGACTCCGTACACTGCAAGCCGGTACAACAAAATCAGAATCAAAACCCCAAAACGGCAGAAAAAGAATATGGAAATTTGATTGACGGGTATCAGGGGTCAACACGGAGCGGACGATACAATAATTTTTGATCAGGAAGCATATAGCCACAGAAAAGGAGAACACACATGAAAACAATCGCGGTCATCAACTTAAAAGGCGGGGTAGGAAAGACAACAACCGCCATCAACATGGCGGAACTGCTTGCAGAAAGACACAATAAGCGCGTCCTGCTGATCGACAACGACCCACAGGGCAATACAAGCCGGTTCTGCGGGTGCTATCAGATGTCCGACACATGCGGCGCGGCAAAGATACTAAAAGGATGCGATCCGCAAAAAGCAGAATACAGAACAATGGACATCATCAATGCGGATATGACGCTGCTGGAAGCGGACAACACATTGCGGGCAGACACAGGGCGGCAGGACGACAAAATGAAACAGTATTTACAAAAAGTCGGAGACCAGTACGGCTACTGCATCATTGACAACCCGCCTGCGCTGCTCATGTGTACCGTCAACGCACTGTGTGCTGCCGACGAGGTCATCATACCTGTAACACTTGATAACTGGTCACTTGACGGCGTAGAGGTCGTTACGGAGCAGATCGAAGCGCTGAAGGTATTAAACAAAAACCTCAAGATAGCCGGAATCCTGATAACAAACTATAAAAAAACGCCCGAAAACGAGGCGGCGCAGAAATGGCTGCGCGAAAACTGCAGATACAAAGTATATGATACCGTCATCCGCAGATCGGACAAGATCGTAGAGGCGACCTATTATAAAACTCCGATCGACACCCACAGCCCGAAAAGTGCGGCGGCAGTTACATACAGACGTTTTGTAAACGAGTATTTGGATGACACAGAAGGGATGTGGTAGATATGGCATTTGATATTAAAAGTATCTTTAATGCAGTAACGACAGGAACGGCACAGACGATTGAAAAAGACTTTACCGCGATCCGGCTTGATTATGAGCAGATCACCGTAACCAAACACAACAAATACAGTATGGACGAGATCGAAGAGCTGGCAGCAGGGATAGAAATGGCGGGAGGGCTCCACGAACCGCTGATCATAGGACATGTAAACGGCGAATACTGGCTTGCGAGCGGACACCGGAGACGTGCCGCGGTCGACATGCTTGTAAAATCCGGTGCAGAGCGCTTCCGCACGGTCGACTGCCGCATCAAGGACATGACAGAGACAGAGTTCCGCATCCACGTCCTGATCGGCAATGCATTTAACAGACATTACACCGACTATGACAAAATGATCGAAGCCGAGGAATGGAAAAACGCATTAAAAGCGGCACAGCGTGAAAAACTCATGATCTTGGAGCAGGGCGAACGCGTCCGTGATTACGTCGCGCGCATCATGGGGACATCGGCGGCAGTCATCGGGGACTATAACCGCATCAACAAAAACGCCGTGCCGGAAATTAAGCAGCAATTTGAAACCGGCGCGATCGGCGTAACCGCAGCGGCAGCAGCGAGCAGCCTGCCGGAAGACAAGCAGATAGAACTTGCTGACAGAATAACAGCAGGCGAAGACATCAAAGCGCAGGAAATCCGCGACATGGCAGAAAAACAGAAAGCAGAGAAGCAGCAGGAACATACAGGGACAGGCACGGATACGGCAGCAGGCACAGATACGGCACCAAAAACGGAAACAGACACAGATGCAGACGCGGCAGCAGGACAGAAAACAGCACAGACAAAAGAAAGCCGCAGCGCTGCGGAATGCAGAAAACAAAAAATGTCGGATACCGACACAAATGAAGATGAAAAAGAGCGCGCTATTACCCTGCACACGCTCAAACAGCTCGAAGGATACTATATCTATCTTTTTGACGAAGAAAGAGACCTCTTAAAACGCATGTTGGAAGACTGCAAGCGGCGTAAGCGCGAATACGGCTTTGAAGACGTCGGCTCGACATTATAGAGGGGAAGGCGGACCATGACACACGAACAGGCAAGAAACATAAACAAAAAAAGAGGAAACATCTTTCCAATCTGGTGGATAGAACAGTTTGCGGAGGAATGGGACAGGCTCGTCGCGGATATAAAAACAAGCCATATAGATTTATCAAAGATACCGATCACGGAGGGCAGAAATGAGACTGATTGATGCAGATTATTTAATAAAGGTTTTGAATAGCGGCGGCAGTGAAACAACAGACATAAATATCAATAAAAACATGCCGCTTGGAGAGATTGTTGATACAGTAATTAACGCATATAGAAAATGTTTGTTTGCGGAATTGGAGAAAGTACCAACCGCGTACGACGTGGACAAGGTTATAAAGCGGTTGGAAGTAAACTCAATGTATGCACAGGCAGACGATGAAGCGTTTGTTATGTTAGATGATGCGGTTGAAATCGTTAAATCCGGCTACCTCAAATGAAATCTGGTAACTGTTAACCACGTTCACGCGGTTAGTTGCTTAATATCACGGGAAAATAACGGCGCAGTTATCCTGCGTATAGAAGGAGGATTGCTATGGCTAAAACTGTTTGCAAGGCAGTGAAAAGAGGAATTGTGCCGAAAAGGGGCAGGCCAAGCATCGAATGGTACAAAGACGGTGTTCCGCAATATTACTGCTATGGATACTATGATAAGATGACAGACGAAATATTGGATGTGTGTAAAAATTGCGTGGATCATGTGGATCATACAGAGGCAGAAAAGGATTATGAAGAGTATTGGAAAGGGCGGCGGCAGAATGAGGCAGAAGCAGCAATGAAAGGAGCAGAACATGCTGGAGATACAGGTAACAACAACGATCACGGTTAAAGAGAACGGGGAAATCAAGGCAGAGGTAACAAAGCACACGGACACGGAATCAGACGCAGAGCAGTCGGCAGCAGGGCAGGGCGAAACAAAAATGCAAAAAGAAGACGAAGAACGTTATGCGGCCGTATCGGAGCTTGCGAATGTATGCGAGTATTTAACGGACAGCGAAGTTATAAAGATCAGACTGATGATCAAAAAAGCAGAAGAAAGAAAAATGGAAGTAGAAGGGTGTGAAGAATGAATACGTGGATAATAATAGCAATCTGTATAGCAGTCATATTATACATACAACTGGCAGTAGGGTTCGGGTATTACATGTTCGTGCTGACATACAGAAAAACAAAAGAAGAGGATAAAAAGAAAAAACAACAGATCGTCCGTTACAGTGTCATTGCAGGCGTTGCATTTCCGGTAACGCTTGCAATCATCATAGCAAACAGGGCAGCAGAAAGAAGGTGACAAGATGGGAGACATTAACATGACAGCAGTATTTATTACGGCAATTATCTGCGTAACAATACTGGCGTTGGCATGGATGGGGAGAAACAACAAAAAGAAGTAACTAAAAAGCTGACTGGTTATAAAAGTTAGATGCTATAATCAGTCAGCTTACAACACGCATGTAAAATACACCAAAAATAATTTGCATATACAAAAACAAAATGATAGAATGAAGAAAACATATAAGAACCATTTACACATAAGACATATAGAACTATTTACACAGACGACGACAAAGCTTTATTTTGTGTTGCCTGTGTTTTTTTGTGCCTGATAATCAATCTGTCAATAGATAGTCACGACGGACGCGGCAGCAGGATGAAACAATGATGACACAAAAAGAATTGAGCAAGTGGATAAAAGAACTGATTGCAAAAGATGAACTGTATCGGTTTTATCAGTGTCGCGCGTGGCGTAAGCTTGCGGCAGCAGTCATGAAAGAAAACAATTATGAATGCCAACATTGCAAACAGAAGGGAATCCACACGGCGGCACGCAGCGTACATCATGTCAGATATGTACGCGAATATCCGTATCTCGCGATGTCAAGGACATACGAGTCTGACGGGAAAACATATAACAACCTGATACCATTGTGCGAAGACTGCCACAATGCCGTGCATGGCAAGGGGACGCGGACGGCGACGGGGAGAAAAGAAAAATTTGTAAATGAAGAACGATGGTAAAGCATCCCCCCGGTCAAAAAGTTTTGGATTTTTTCAAAACGCTGTCAAACGGCTCGGCCTTCCGTAAACGGATTTTTCGCGCATATGAGGGGGTGGTATTGATGAAAAAAGCAGATGACCGGAGTGAAAACGTGAAACGGATCACACGGGCAAAAAAATACAAGGAAATCGAAAATGATCTGCGGCAGCAGTTAGTAGCAAACGGGACATACGGCAGATTTTTTGATGATATGATTGAAGATTACATGGCAATGTATGTAACGAAAACGCTGCTGATCGAAGACATCCAAAAGCGCGGAACGACAGTAAAGTACAACAACGGCGGCGGACAGGAAGGATATAAAAAGAACGAGTCTGTTGATATGTTTAACAAGACAAATGCGCAGATGTTAAAGCTGCTTGCAGAGCTTGGACTGAAGGCAAGCGCCTCAACAGGTGGTGGAGACCTTGACGACCTATAAGGACATACCGGAATTATGGGAATATATCAGCTTCGTTGAAAATGAAGGCAAAAATGGCAACAAAAAAGTATGCATTTGGCAGAAAAAACTGGTCAGATTCGTTAAAAAAATATTTGAAAAAGAAGAGTTAATCATCAAAAAAGAGCAGCTTGAAAAGTATATGGGGCTGCAAAAATACTTTGATTTTGATTTGTTTCCGTGGGAAAAATTTGTTTTTACGCTGCATTGCTGTGTATACAGGCAGGACGGGAACCCGCGGTTTCCGGATCTGCTGATCTTCGTGGGGCGCGGTGCAGGAAAAAACGGGTATTTGGCGTTTGAGGACTTTGCACTGATAAGCCACTATAACGGTATCCGGCAATACGATATTGATATATGCGCGACGGCAGAAGAACAGGCAAAGACGTCTTTTGACGACATCTACAACGTGTTAGAGAGACATGAAAAAAAGCTGAAAAAATTTTTTACATGGACAAAAACAGAGATCAGATGCAGGAATACACAGTCAAAGATCAAATACCGGACGAACAGCCCGAAGACAAAGGACGGGCTTCGCTCCGGAAAAGTAGATTTTGATGAAGTCCATGCATATCAAGACTATAAAAATATCAAAGTGTTTACCACGGCGTTTGGAAAAAAGCCACATCCAAGGCGGACATACATAACGACTAACGGTGATGTATGCGGCGGCGTACTGGATGACCTGATCGAAAAATCAAAGCGCATACTGGATTTTGAGATAGACGACAATGGGCTTCTCCCGTTTTTATGTATGTTGGACAGCGAAAAAGAGGTTGACAACGAAGAAAACTGGCATAAAGCAAACCCAAGCCTGCAGTATTTGCCAACACTGCTTGAAGAAATACGGAAAGAATACAGGGAGTGGAAAGAAAACAGGTCGTCGGCATCGGATTTTATGACAAAGCGCATGAATATCCGGCAGGGAAGCGAAATAGCAATAGCAGACTGGGAAACAATCATGGCGACAAAACAGATCGTCATACCGATTGCAAGGGAAATCGGAGTGATCGGACTTGATTATACAAAGATCAATGATTTTGCATCTGCGGGAGTGCTGACAAAACGGGGTAAAAAGTTTGTATATAATAAACAAAAAACATGGATATGCAAGTATAGCGCTGATCTGCCAAACATTACATTTCCCGTGGAAGAAGCTGTTGCGGCGGGCGATGCGGAGATTATTGACGCGCCGGAAATACCACCGGAACTGATTGCAGAATGGGTTGCAGAGCAGACAGGATTTTACAATATACAGATGCTTGCACTTGATGATTTCAGACTGGCATTGATGAGGATAACTTTATCTAAAGTCGGATTTAGCAAAGAAAATGAAAATATATTTTGCGTGCGGCCGAGTGACAAAGTCAAAGTAGAGCCGGTCATCGACAGTGCGTTCCGCAATCACAATATCGTATACGGGGACAGTCCGATCATGCGGTGGTACACAAACAACACGAAGCGGGTTATCTCAAAGCGATATGGAAATTATGAATATCAAAAGATAGAAGCGAAAACGCGAAAGACAGACGGTTTTTTTGGATTTGTAGCAGCCATGACACAGCATGAACTGATACCGGAGCAGCAGTCATGCGGGGACATATTACCATTGTTTACACTCTGACGGAAGGAGGATACATAAAAATGAATATGACAGAATACTTCCGTCAGGCATTTGAAAAAGAGCCGATGATCAGCACGAAAACAAGACTGGAAGAAGAGGCTACGGACATTTTTTTTAAGGAACTGGCAACCGCATGTGCGATCAATATGATCGCGAACACGATCGGAAAGTGTGAAATCAGGACTTTTGTAAACGGGGAACCGCAGAAAAATGCAGAATATTATGCGTGGAATTACGACCCGAACCCAAATGAGAACAGCAGCGACTTTATGCAGCACTTTATTACAAACTTATGTTACGACAATGAAGCACTGATCGTTGATATAAGCGGAAGTTTATACGTTGCTGACAGCTTTGTACGGGAACAGCGTGCGTTTGACAAAGATTTGTTTTCGGGTATTACTGTTGGAACAATGACACTGCAAAAAGTGTATCGCGCAGATGAAGTCATTCACATGCAGTTAAACAATATCAATGCGCGCCAAAGACTGGAGGGGACATATACAAGCTACGGGAAGACAGTTGCAAGGGCTGTCAGGAATATGCTGCGGCAGGGAGCACAGAAAGGCATCTTAAACATTGACGCACAGACATCATCATCGCCAAATTTTGCGGACAAGCTAAACGAATTGATGAACGAAAGGTTCAAGCCGTTTTTTAACGCTGATTCCGCTGTACTGCCATTGACGCAGGGTTATAGCTATGCAGATGTAACAAAACAGGGAATGACAACCACACCGGCAGACCTGAATGAAAGAATCAACTATGAATTTGAAATGGCAGGGCGTGCATGGCGTATCCCGAAAGCACTGATATTAGGGGATGTCGCAGAGGTCGAGAAAATCACGAAAAATTTTTTAACGTTTGCGATTGATCCAATCACGGAAAAGTTAGGTGAAGAGATCACGCGTAAACGGTACGGCAAGAAGGAGTTTACAAAAGGCAACTATATCGACATCAACACAAACTGCATACAACACATTGATATCTTCGAGCAGGCGACAAACAGTGACAAACTGCTGTCAAGTGGACTTTACTGTATCGACGAGCTTCGCGGGAAACTGGGAGACACGCCGATCGGTGAGTACTGGTCGCAGAAGCACTACATCACAAAAAATTATGCAGAGGCAGAAACAATGTCCCATTTGGGAGATCAGGAGGGGGGTGAGAAAGGTGAAGCAACAGAAAGCGCATTATTGCATGAAGCAGCAGGAAGGCACAGACGTATATAAATTGTATATCTATGATGATGTGTCGGAATACGGCACATTTGACTGGTGGACGTGGGAATATACGGAAAGCGAGACAAGCGCAGAACATTTCAGAAAGGTACTTGCAGACATACCGGACAGTGCAACGATCGAACTGCACATTAACTCCTATGGCGGCAGCGTAAAAGAGGGAATTGCAATCTACAATCAGCTCAAGCAGAAAAAGTGTAAAGAGATCGTTGCATATGTAGACGGGTTTGCGTACTCGATCGCGTCGATCATCATGCAGGCGGCAGACAGACGTGTCATGGGGCTTGGTACAAGCCTCCTGATCCATAACATGTGGATGCAGGTAGCGGGAAACGCAAATGAATTGCGCAAAGCAGCGGATGATCTCGACGTGCTCATGGAAAGCAACAGGCAGATTTACATGGAGCGCGTAACGATCACGGAGGATGAACTGATCGCAATGTTGGATGCGGAAACATATCTGACGCCTGAACAGGCGATAGAAAAAGGTTTTGCAGACGAGATTGCAAAGACAGAGGCATCCGCACCGGACATGACGCAGCAGTTACAGGAGCAGTTAAAGGAAATGCGGCGAGAAATTGCCGCACAAAAGTCTTTCAGGGAAGAAATGAAGCAGTTCTGCCGCTTAAATCAGAAAAAAGATGACAAGAACAACGATACGGATGACGACGGGAACGACGGTACCGGCGAAGACGACGGAGAAGACAGCAATACCGGCGAAGAAGACGACGGTACGGAAAATGATACAGACAATGACAAAGATGACGGGAACGACGACGCGGACGATGAAAAGAAGAAATCGAAACAGCATAAACTTGCGGCACTGATTGGACAGGCAGCCGCACAATACTTAAAGGAGAGGGAAAAAGAATGAAATCAAAGGATGTAAAAGAGTTGGAACGGAAGGAACTGGTGCAGGCGTTTAACAATGCATTAAAAAGTGAGGACACAGAAAAGATCGCACAGGCGTTTGCGGAAATGGCGGAGAAGATTCAGGACGAAGTACTGGAGCAGGCGAAAAATTCGGCGGCTGTTGAACAGATGGATGCGGCGGCATTGTCGGCGCGAGGACTGCGTCAGCTCACGTCTATGGAAAAGAAATACTATGAGGCGGTCATCACGGCGATGAAATCGGAAACGCCGAAGCAGGCGCTTGCAAATTTGGATGTCACGATGCCGAAAACGATCATCGAAGACGTTTTTGACAGCTTAAAAGCGGAACATCCGCTGTTGTCTGCGATTGACTTTGTCAACTCGACGTACGTGACAGAGTGGATCTTAAACAAAAACGGGAAGCAGAAGGCAGTCTGGGGAGAGATCACGGCGGGATTTGAGAAGGAGCTTTCCGGAGAATTTGAAAAGATGGACATGGTGATGTTCCTTCTGACAGCATTTCTTCCGGTCGCAAAATCCATGTTTGATTTGGGACCGACGTGGCTTGACAGCTATGTAAGACAGGTATTGCAGGATGCCATGTATGTCGGACTGGAAGAGGGCATTATCTGCGGTACGGGCGTAAAAATGCCGGTCGGCATGATGAAAGACATCGACGCGGCACATGCGGATGGCGAACCGTATCAGGATAAAGAAGCAATCAAGGTAACCATGTTTACACCGGAAGTATACGGCGGGCTGGTCGGAAAAATGGCAGTTAAGAGAAACGGCAGACCGCGCGCGGTCGGAAACGTGTTAATGGTCGTAAATCCGGTAGATTACTGGCAGAAGGTAATGCCCGCGACGACGGTACAGAGACCGGACGGCACATTTGCAAATGATGTTTTGCCGTATCCGACGACGGTGATCCAGTCGGAGGAAGTACCGCAGGGAAAGGCGGTCATCGGAATTGCAAAGCAGTACTTTATGGGAATCGGAACCGGAAAAGACGGCACAATCGAATATGATGACAGCTACAAGTTTTTGCAGCGTGAACGGATCTATGCAATGTTTTTATACGGGAATGGAAGACCGAAGGACAATAACAGCTTCCTTGTGCTTGACATCAGCGAGTTAAAACCCGCAGCGTATACGGTGTATACGGCTGCCACGGCAGCAGGAGAACCGCAGACCGTAGAAAAGACTGTTGAAAAGACTGTTGAAAAAACAGAGTGGACGCAAGCCGAGCTGAACGCATTGACGGTTGCAAAGATCGAAGGTCTTGCGGCGTACAAGGGATACACGCTGACCGGAAATAACAAGGAGGAAAAGATCGCATCGTTTATTACACAGCAGGATGCGGCAAAAATAGCAGATTAAAATAAACAGTGCGGGCGGCGCGGGATCCCGCCGTACGCACATGAGTAAAGGCGGTAAAGCAGATGGCAAAGACAGCGGACAATATACTGCTCGATGATGTGCTCAATGCATTGGATATCACATTTGATGATGCGGCGACAAAAAAGAAAATCAAAGACATCATAGAGCAGGGAAAGGCGCGGTTGGAAGAATTAAAAGGCGCAAAAATCGATTTTTCCTGTGATCAGCAGGCTCGAATGTTGCTTTTTTCGTTCTGCCGGTACGGACGATCCAACGCAATCGAACAATTTGAGCATGATTTTGCCTGCCAATTGACCGCGTTTTCACTGTCCGCCGCAGTTGCAAAGATGCAGGAAAGCGGGAAAGAAAGCGGATGAAAGGAAAATTTGAGGAATTTAACGACGGTATCGTTGATCTGTATGCGGTCAACGACGACGGAAAACTCGAAAAAGTGACCGGAAATCTGCGGTTTGGCAGGGAAAATGTCAGTGTAACAAGGCATTATGCGGCGCGTGCGGCGGATACCCGCGCGGACAGCGTGATACATGTCCCGTGGCAGCAGGCGGTAAAGCCGCAGCTGGTCGCGGTGATCGAAAAAGAGCAGTTTGATGTTGATAAAGTCGATCATATCAAAACGACCCTTCCGCCGATTGTAAGAATGACGCTGATCCGGCTTGAAAAGCACAAAGAGAAGGAGTTTGCATGACATGAAGGGAATGAAAGTCGATGCATCAAAGGCAATCAAACCGGAACAACTCGAAGGGGCTATCGCAGATATTCTGATGGGGTGGGCGGACGGAGAGGAAGAAAAATTTTTCGAAGCGATCGACGAAGCTGCGGATCAATGTGATGATGAGATCAGGAAGCACACGCCGGTGAATAGTGGAACTTACAGAAGCAAGTCTACAATCAACCGTGACAAAACAGAAAAGCATAAGTATAGCGCAGAATGGTATGTCAGTCCACCAGACTATCGATTGACACATTTACTGGAACACGGGCATTTGACAAGAGACGGCGTGACAAGAACAAAGGCAATTCCGCATATCAAATACGGGAAAAAGATAGCAGAACAGGTATTAAACGAAAAACTTGCAAGACTATATGGTGGCGGATAATGGATATAAGGACATACATAGAAAATGAGACGGGAATCCCGACAGCGGATGTGGCATTTACCAAGCCGCAGAAATTGCCGTTTATCGCCGTGCTGGACAGGACGGACGAGGACGGCGACGATTACCATGCACGAATCGTGTCGCATGACTTAGTGGTCGAATTTTACACAGAACGTATTGATGCGGGAAGAGAGAAGCGCATTGAGGCGGCATTTGAGAAACAAGCGTGGAAAATATCAAAAGAACGGATATGGCTCAACACAGAAAAAATGTTTGAAACAGTCTATCGTACAAATTTCATAGAAAAGAGGGAGAAAGAATGAAAAAGGGAAGCAGGGAGAAAGTAACGCTTGGAAGCGGCAAGCTCTATATGGCCGAGTTCACCGGAACGCTTGAGGAAAGATTTGCGGACATCTTGGCGCGGCTTATGACACCGGAGCATCATGCAGGATGGATCAAGGGCGGTGCAAGCATTGAATACAAGCCGACGATGACACAGGAAAAAGATGATCTTGGACACATCATCAAGGAAATTCTGACGGAAGAAGAGGCAACATTTAAGTCGGGGCTGTTTACGTGGAACGGTGAGACACTCAAAAAGCTGACTGCAACCGCAGAAATCTCAACGGAAAAAGCAAACGAAAAGACATACCGGCGCTTAAAAATCGGCGGTACAGCCAATGATGACGGTAAACAGTACGCGATTCTGTTTGTGCATGAAGATCCGGTAGAAGGAAACTGCTATGTTCTCATCGTCGGGCGAAACAGCGCAGGCTTTACGATCTCGTTTGAGGCAGACAAAGCAACGGTAATTGATGCGGAGTTTAAGTGTAAGCCGCATGACGAGCGAGGAACCCTCATCGAATACGTGGAAGAGATCGACGAAGAGTTTCAGGAGGAGTATAGCGGCGACGAATTAAACGCGCTGACGATCGCACAGATCGAGCTGATTGCAAAGGAAAAAGGCTATACGCTGACTGGTACGACAAAACAGGAGAAGATCGACGCGTTTTTGGCAGCACAGGGGGCAGCGGGGCTTGGCGAGTAGTCAGCATATGTACTCCGAGCGTTACAGACACAGACGGAAGGAAAGAATATCATGAACTTTAACGTAAATTTCCAAAAAGCAAAACGAAATTACATGGTCTTGACGTTTGACGACAAAAAGACCGTTGACGGAAAAACAGTGGAATATGAGAGAGTCCTGCATGTCGGGATGCCGAAGAAGCGTTTATTTTCCGCTATTATGGATATGCAGGAGGTCATGGAGCAAAGCAGACAATCACAGACTGCAAAAGAAAAAAGAGAGTCAAACGATAGAATGATCGATGAACTTTATGATCTGACTGCAAAAATACTGTCAAATAACATGACAAATGAACAGATCACATCAGAGTGGGTGGACGAGCAGCTATCGCTTGGAGAAATCAAAAGCTTTTTTGAACAATATGTGAAGTTTATCAGCGGAGAGGCATCAAGCCCAAACTAGCGCTGCCCTTTTACCCGATCGAGGATGAAGAAATTTACGACATCCCGACCTATTGGGAGCATTTGGTACATGAGTATACAGGACTGAATGTGAACGAGATAGAGGAATTGGAATACATAGATTACCTTCAGTATCGTCGGGATGCATTTATCTGTAAAATGAACCAGTCGGAAGGAGGGCGTGAATATTTAGAAAATGCGCGGACACTGGCACAGACAGAACCGGACAGAGACAGCCTGCGCAGACTTTTCGGGAGAGGGGGCAGAAATCTATCGGACTAAAAGGTATTACGGTTGAAATTAACGGTAATACAACACCATTGAATAAAGCACTACAGAACACAAATGCATCATCGAGAAGCCTGTCAAAAGAACTGATGGACGTGAATAAACTGCTAAAGCTCGACCCGAAAAATACAGAACTGTTGGCGCAAAAGCAGACCGTGCTGAAAGAAGCAATCGGGCATACAGAAGACAAGCTGAATACGCTGAAACAGGCGCAGAAAGAAATGACTACTGCGGGAAAAGACGTCAATGACGACGCATACCGTGAGCTTCAGCGCGAAATCGAAAAGACGAGTCAGCAGCTATCAAAATATAACCGCGAGCAGAAAGAAACAAAAAAGCAGGTCGATGAGGTAAGCGGGGCATTTACAAAGACAAAGCATGAAATAACAGAAACGGTAAAAGAAAGCGGAACGATCAGCAAAATCAAGACGGCAGTAAAAAACGCCAAACAGGAAATGGACAGCTTCAAAAGTTCCCATCCTGTTATAAAAAAAGTTGCGGATGGATTTGGAACCGTAAAGGACGGTGCAGTAGCATTGACAAAAGCACTGGCAAATGGGACGGTAAAGGCTATTTCCGCGACAGGAAAAGCCGCAGCGGAGGTTGCAGGCGGCGGGCTGAAAGCATTAGGCGCAACAATTGGCGGGACAGTTAAGGCGTTTGGCGGGTTTTGTACGGCTGTTACCGGTGCCGCAACAGCGGTTGCAGGGTTTGCGGTAGCGCAGGCGGCAACACTGGATACAATTGATAAAAACTCGCAAAAGCTCGGAATGAGCCGCGAAGAATATCAAAAGTGGGACTTTGTACTGTCACAGTCCGGTCTGAATATCGAGAGCTTTGGAACAGGAATGAAAACGCTGACAGCACAGATGGATGCTGTCAGCGAGGGAAATGAAACCGCAATTGAAAATTTTAAGAAACTTGGCGTAGAGGTACAGAACGCAGACGGATCACTAAAAGGACAGGAAGAAACGCTGCGGGAAGTCGTGGCAGCATTCCAATTGATGCCGGAAAGCGCCGAAAAATCGCGGCTTGCAACAGAGCTGTTCGGGAAACAGGGGCAGGAACTGCTACCACTCTTAAACAGCGAAGCCGGAAGCATCGACGAGCTGATGCAGAAGTGCGAAGAGCTCGGCATTGTCATTGATGATGAGGCAATAGATGCGGGAGTCGCGTTTACGGATACGCTTGATCAGTTAAAGAGATCCGCGAGAGGACTGTTTAACACATTTGCATCAACCGGCATTTTGTCAACATTTACAACAGGCATGCAGACGGCAATGGAAAAGGTCATGCATCTGCTGCAGGTATATAAAGACGACGGACTGGATGCAATGTTGGAAGAAACAGGGGACACGGCAGAAGAACTAATACAACAGATGTCGGAAAAAATATCAGACGCGGCACCGGCAATTATAGAGACGATCGGGAAATTGATTACGTCGATTATCACGTCAATCGGTAAAATCGTGCCGACACTGACAACAAAGCTACTCCCGCCGCTCCAAAACGCATTTTTTACACTGATACGGACAGTGACAAGCACTTTGCCATCACTGGTACCGCAGATATTAGACGCAGCAATTACACTATTTGGCGGACTGCTACAAGGGTTAAACAATACAGTACCCGAAGTATTGGCAGTACTGCCGCAGATCATAGACGACATATCACAGGCAATCGAAGATAATCTGCCGCAACTGGCTGAAATGGGGATCAATATCCTGATCAGTCTGATTAGCGGAATCACAGACGCAATTCCTACACTTATCACAGCAATCGTAGATTTAATACCTGTCATCGTACAGACAGTAACAGATAATCTGCCGCTTATTTTACAGGCGGGGCTTAATCTGCTTATGACACTGGCACAGGGGATCATACAGGCAGTACCGCAGCTTGTCGAAATGCTGCCGACCGTCATACAGACGATCATATCAACGATCGGTATAATGCTGCCACAGATCATTGAGACAGGCACACAGATACTGCTGTCGCTGATTGGAGGCATTACAGATGCATTACCGCAGCTGATCGCGATGTTGCCGACGATCATTAACAACATTATATCAACGCTCGGTGACAATCTTCCCTCTATCATACAGGCAGGCATGGATATTTTATTTGCACTGATCAGCGGATTGATCGGATCCATACCGGATCTGATATTAGCAATACCGGAGATCGTATTGGCAATCTTTGACGCATTTGCATCTATTGATTGGGGAGAAATCGGAAAAAGCATCATAGAGGGCATCGGAAACGGGATCAAAGCGGCGGCGAACGCCCTGTTTGGCACATGTGCTTCCGTTGCCGGTGACATGGTCAGGGAAATGAAGGAAGAGTTGGGTATCAACAGCCCGTCGAAGGTCATGAGGGACGAAGTCGGGGAAATGTTACCGGCAGGAGTGGCGGTCGGTGTGGAAAGCGGCATGAAGAAACAGAAAAACCGGATTGCCAAAGCAATGTATGACGGAGTACCGACAACCATTGACGGGTATATCGCGGCAGGAGGCAGCAGGCAGGGAGGCGGCGCAGGGAATACGGGAACGCAGCCGTCGGGCGGCTTTACGCAGAACGTCACGATCAACAGCCCGCGCGAATTGTCACCATCGGAAACTGCGCGGCAGACACGTAATGCAACGCGGCAGATGGCGTTAAGGATGGCATAGCAGGAGGCAGGAAGCGGAAACATGAAAAAAATAAAGTGCGTCAGTGATAATGGATTGTCAGTAGAATTTGCATATGATCATGATGCGACGGAGTTTTTTCTTGTTTCCGCTGACGGCATCTACAAAATGAGCAATGTGATCAATACAACGCAAAATGCAATGATAGATGGTGCAACCTATACGGGAGAGGCGATACAACAGCGGAATATTGTCATAACCGTACAGATGCGCCGGAATTATCAGGACAACAGGAATTTGCTGTCAAGAGTGTTCAGGAACCGCGCGCAGGGGACCTTGTACCACATCGAAAACGGACAGAGCAGAAAGATCAGGTACCGGACAGAAAGCATTGACATAGAAGAAACAGGCATCCTGCGTACTGCATCTATATCCCTGATCTGCCCGAATCCATATTTCAGCGATGGGGAAACAGAGCAGATTGAAATGTCCGGATGGGAAAGCCTGTTTGAATTTCCGGTCGAGATACCGGAAAGCGGGTTTGAATTTGGACACAGGAAAAAAGAACTTATAAAAACGGTAGAAAATAACAGTACAACATCGGTCGGCATCACGATGACGATTTTAGCAGAAGACGTTGTTGTCAATCCGGCGATCGTAAACATTACGACGCAGGAAACGTTAAGGCTGATCTGTACGATGCAGCCGGAGGACCGTATCGTCATTACGACCGAGCAGGGAAACATTGATATTGTACTGCACCGCGGGAAAGAAACCATTGACTACAATTACACCGTGGACGAAGAAAACGAAAGCTACATACAGCTCGAACCGGGGCGGAACGATATCAGTTATACGGCGGATACCGGAAGGGATTATATGAGCGTCAGCTTTACGTTTGAGAACAAGTATATGATGCCATAGAGGTAAAAAGAAGATGGAAGCAGGGGAAACAAGGCAGCAGGCAGTGATAAAAGTATACAACATGGCAATGCAGAGGCAGGGCGTGATTGATGTATACAGATCACTCATTTGGACGAGAAAATACAAGGAAGCCGGTACCGTTGAACTGCACGCGGCATTAAACAGTAAAAATTTAGCGCTTTTACGAATTGGAAACATGATAACGATGACAGGAGCGGTAGAAAGCGCGGTCATAGAGGGGATCACGGCGAATGACATCACATGCGAGATCACGGCAACGGGGCGTATGCTGTCGGCATGTTTAGAGCGGAGAGGCATTAACGAAGTTGTAACGGTAACAAATGCAAGCTATGAAGAGGTCATGCGCCGGTTGGTGGATGTATCGGCAATCTCAACAGACTATCCGCTCCCAAATCTCATACTTGGAGAGGCGGCAGGCATAGGCGGACATGTAACGTTACAAGTATCACACAAAGAGCTATACAGCTATCTAAAAAACCTGTCTGCATGCAGTAACTTAGGCTTCCGCGTCCGAGCGGACTATAAAGCAAAAAAAATGTATTTTGAGGTTTATGAGGGAAAAAATCACAGCAATGCACAGAAGCAAAATAAGCGTGTGATTTTCTCGGAAGTTTATAAAAACATCGGACAGACGACGTATACGGTCAATGCGCAGAAATACAAGACTCATGCAGTTGTATACGGGGATGGGGAAGGAGCGGAACGGACAGTAGTAGAAGCAGTGATAGACCCAAGTGCGGAGGGGTGGGAGCGTCGGGAGCTGATCGTTGACGCAAAGGACATTAAGCGGGAAAAAATGACAGAGGAGCAGTATTTGTCAGCGCTTATACAACGGGGAACGGAAAAACTCGCAGCATATGGAATCATTGAATGTATGGAAGCAGTGGTGTTGCCGGATGTCAATTTTACATACAAGAAAGACTATGATATTGGCGATATTGTCACGATTAACAAGAAAGCGTGGGGAATTACAATAGACAAACGGGTCACGGAGATACAGGAAATATATGAAAATGGGGCGTTTTCAATTGTTCCGACGTTTGGTGATCCGCTTCCCGATCAGATTGATCTTACAAAATAATGGAAGAAGGGAGACAAGGACATTGGAAAACATAGAAAGCTATAGCTTCTTTAACTCGTCAAAGGGCGACCGTGTTTACAATGCGCATCATTGGGCGGATTATTTCAGGCCGCTATATCATACAGGCGTATTTAACGGCGACCTGCAGGTTATAGCAGGCGGCGGGATGACGGTAACGATCAACGGCGGGTATGCGTGGATAGACGGGTACGGATATCATCTGAAAGATGCGCGCACATTTGATATTGAAACAGCAAGCGGAAACATGAACCGCATTGATAATATCATCCTGCGGCTTGATCTGACAAACAGATGGATCAGAAGTTTTGTCGTTACCGGAGGCTATTATCAGGGTAATGCGACCGCTCCTGAGCCGGACAGAAGTGCAACCGTATATGAGATTGTACTTGCGCGTATCAAAATTGATGCGGGCACAACAGCGATCACGCAGGATTTGATCACGGATACGCGGATGGATGACACACTGTGCGGATGGGTATGCGGGTCGGTAGATCAGATCAAGTTTGAACAGATAAAAGCGCAGTTTGACGCATTTTTTGCAAAATATCAGTCTAATATTGTAAAAGAATATACTCTTTACATGGGCAGGATTGAAGCATTCGGGCAGCAGGCGCAGGAACAATACAACAAAATAAACGCAGACTTTGAAGAATGGCTTGAGACGATCAAAGGAAAACTGAACGAAGCGGACGCTGCAAGGCTGCAAAACGAGATCGACGTGCTGATAAGCAGAACCGGAGCAGCAGAATCAGCGTTAGAAAATACGCTAAAAAGGTCTGATATGATAGCGTCTTTGGCAATCAATGTAGATGGAAAGGTAATGGACGGTAAGACCTGTGCGGAAGGTATCAATAAAGCGATTGGAACGGTGTTGACGGCGACGCTGGCAGCAGGAGCAACGACACTGACATTTACTGATGCAGCGATCACGGATGACAGCCTGATCGATATTTATATCAACACGGACCATGCAGATGTAGCTCCGTCTAAAATAGTACAAAGCGGGAATACCCTGACGCTGACATTTGATAAACAGAAGACGGCAGTAGGTGTGAAAGTGAAGGTGATATAAATGGCATATATAAGATGCGGTACAATTGACGCTGGGGCAAAAATGCCAGACAGCATAACCGTGAGCGGTACTATACATACAAGCTACTACGGCGGCAGGGATCAAAACCCGAACGATAGCGGCGGAGGCTCGAAAGAACAAATAACAATCCCGACACTTGGGTATAAATATGCAGATATCAGTGCGACAAGCAGTACAGTCGGCACAGGAAATAATCGTGATGTCAGTAAAGTTACAAGTATAACGGTTACGATTAACTCCGAGATACCGGCCGGTAATAAAAATTGGCACGGTGCATACCAGTACTTGTACGGTAGTGTAGATACGTCCTATACAGTTAAGCTGCACAACTAAAATAAAGAAAGAAGGGGAAGACATGAAAATCATCTTATCGGACTTAACAGAAATCAATGTAAACAAAATCACGCCCTATGTCGGGGGACTAAAAATTGACACAGTGGCAACGCAGGTATCAGAGATTGAGCAGTGTATCACAAATGCAAATATTGACACGATCACATGCGCAGAGGATGATACCGTATTTGCGCGGTACTGCAACCAACAACTTGACAGCATTGTAAAAGACAACACGGGAGTACATATCAATACAAAGTACAAAACACTTGCGGCGGACGCAGACGTGTCAAAACAATTAAGCGATCTGCAAAATACGATCCTGTCGATGCAAAGCATGCAGGACATACAAAACGCAGCGATTGCGGAAATCGGCGGGCTTGTATCACAAAGCCTGACAGCGACAGCAGATACAAACAATAACGGAGAGGGGTGACGGAAGATGATACAGTTTTACGTGCTGATGATAACGACAAGAAAGATGACTATTGATGCCGTTCCTGTATTGTGGCAGCAGGCGGTAAAAAATGAATTGGACAAGCAGAAAGGAGAAAAATAACATGGTACATGATTTTGTAGACAAATACAATGCCGCGATTGGGGCAGTCGTTGCGGTATTAACGGCTGTATTTGGCGTATACTGGTATGTTTTCGCGGCATTCCTTGTATTAAACATCGTGGACTGGCTGACCGGATGGATAAAGGCGCGGAAGAAAAAGGAAGAAAGCAGCAAAGTCGGAGCGGTCGGTGCAGTAAAAAAGCTTGGGTATTGGGCGGTGGTGCTGGTGGCTTTTTTGATTGCATCAACATTTGTCCACTTTGGCAATGATATGCTGCACGTCGACCTGTCGTTTTTGAACCTGATAGGGTGGTGGGTACTTGCGATGCTGATTATAAATGAAGCGCGGAGCATATTAGAGAACCTTGTAGAACTTGGGTATAAAGTGCCTGATGTCCTGATCAGGGGGCTTGCTGTAACGGATAAATTGATCGAGGCAGGAATTGGCATCTTAAAGCCGGATGATGATCTGGACGAAACAGAACATAAACAGGAATGATTACCAAAATATCAGGAGAGGAGCAGCAAAATGAGCGAATATACAAAAAATATGTCAATCAAGGAGCAGCAGAAACTGAACGAACGGGTGAAAGGAATGACAGAAGAAGAACTTGCAGCATTTCGGGCACAATTTGATCCGGATGAAATGGGCTTTAATGGCGAAGAAGGAGCGGTTGCGTTATGAATATCAACAGAGACTACATAACAAAGATCAACTTTACAGACAAAAACAGCACTGCGCGCATCAAGTATATTGTCATACATTACTTTGGCGGACTTGCAACAGCCGAAAAACTAGCGAAGTATTGGGCGCGGTCTTATGCGGGAGCATCCGCGCACTATGCAGTGGGGCATAACGGGAAAGTCTATCAGTGCGTGGAGGACTGCGACATCGCATGGCATTGCGGCGGCGTAAAAAGTTATAAGCACCCGCTGTGCAGGAATACAAATTCGATCGGTATCGAAATGGCAGTTAAGAAAAAGAACACAAAAACACAGCGCGCAACAGACAAGGACTGGTATTTTACGCCCGAAACGGTGGCATCAACGGTCGAACTGACAAGACAATTGATGGAAAAATATCATATTCCTGCTGAAAATGTTATCCGGCATTATGATGTAACTGGAAAGATATGCCCGAACCCATATTATTACAATACAGGCACATACACGTGGCAGGCGTTTAAGCAGGCGATCAGCACGCAGGACAGTACAGCCGGACAGACTCTAACGCCGATCTTGGGACAGGCACAGGCAGGCGCGGAACAAATCGCGGCGTATATAGTAAACAAAAATCCGAATACGGCGTCTTATGTAGCAGAATTGGCATCCTGTTATATCGAAGAAGGAAATGCTGAAGGTGTCCGCGGGGACGTTGCGGCGGCACAGTCAATAGTCGAGACAGGGAATTTTACTTTTGCGGGGTCTGCCGTAACATTGGAGCAAAATAATTTCTGCGGGATGGGTGTCACACAGCGCGGAATGAAGGGAAACAGCTTTGCAACGATGCGTGAGGGAGTCAGGGCGCAGATACAACACTTAAAAGCATATGCAACAACCGAGCCGCTAAACAAAATCTGTGTGGATCCACGTTACAAGTATGTCACAAAAGGATGCGCACAGTATGTAGAGCACTTAGGGCAGCAGGAAAACCCGAATGGAAAAGGGTGGGCGACCGGCGCAGGATACGGGGAAAAGATCATGCGCGTATTATCAGAGATCATCAATACAAAAGCGGACAAGCAGCCTGCTAATGCAGTCAGGGAGTACACTGTCAAAAAAGGGGACAGCCTTTGGATGATTGCCGCGAAGCAGCTTGGCGACGGCAACAGATACAAAGAAATCAAAAGCTTAAACGGGCTGAAAAGCGATACAATACATGCCGGTCAGAACTTGAAATTACCGAACAAATAATGAAAATATATGATATGTGTGTGAAAGAGCCTATGGATAACATAGGCTTTTTCTTTGCATTTAATGCCAAATCACATTTATATGAGAAAGTCATTGACAAGATAATAATGCAATTATATAGTTGTTATAAGGGCATATGGAGGGAAAACAAATGTTGAGATACGAGATAGATGTAATAGCAGAATTAGCAAAGGTGGGAATCAATACAACAACAGCTAAAAAAAGCGGCATTTTTGGTCAAGATACGATGCGAAAATTTAGAAACGGAGATACGAATATTTCACTGGAAATCTTAAACCGATTATGTTGTATATTAAAAAAGCAACCGTACGATATTATTAAATACTTTGAGACGGAAGAGGACAGAGAAAAGATAATCACAAAAATATGTGAAAGCAATATTGACAATCACACAAATATGTGATAAAGTAATATTATCAAGAGAAACAAAGCTTGATAATAACCCGAAAGGGAGAAAGGAGAACAGATGGACGATATGAACAGAGACGAATTTATTTTCTTTTTGTACGCACTCCAAGAGCTTCTGAACAGTGAGAACTACGAGGGGGCAAAGAGAGTTGTTGAGAAAGCCATAAGGCAATCTGAACGCAAGGAAGAGAAGAACAAAGGGGCTGAATAAACAGCCCCGACACACAACAGAACGGGCGGCGTAAGAACCGCCCAAACTGTAGAAATATTATAGCAAGTGGAAAAGAATAAAGCAAATAAAATTTAGTAATAACTAACATAGAAATTTGTCACAAAATTTGTCACGAAACGAAATAAACACAGTATTTATAAGGATTTTAGTAGATATATAGTCGGGTTCGACTCCCGTCTGCTCCACTCCATGAAAACGCCGCAGAACCGGAGGTTTCACAGCGAAATCAATGGTTCTGGGGCGTTTTTTCTGCTTTTTTATAGCGGGATGGTCTTGCAGCATGCTTTCACATGCGTTTTCTGGCGGATCAGCCATTGCGGGATTGGGTAAAGATACAAAGAAAAAACGTGCGTCTTAGGAACGGATATATTATAATAAGCACACAGTCAGCGCAGACAGTATTTACGAAATAAACAGGCAGAATATTTTTTAAGAATATTGTATGAAAGGAGAAGATCAGCATGGGACAGATCGCAAATCAGGCGGCTTTGGATCTGCTATATAAGGCAAAAGAGAAAATGAAAGCAAGGCAGGAAAGAAAAAAAGAAGCAAAAAGAGCGAAAGACAAAAATAAGGAATAGAAAAGGCGAAAACAGAAAAAGCGGAATAGAAAAAACAGCCGCCGAAAATGCAGCAGTCTAAAAAGGCGGAACCGGAAAAGGCAGAAAAGAAAAAGGGTAAAGAGTCTTGACTTCCCGTTCCATCTGGAAATATAATAAGGGTCATATGACAGGAGGTACTTGAACGATATGAAAACCTACGGTGTGAATGAATTAAGAAGCATGTTTCTTGATTTTTTCGAGGAGAAGGGACATTTGAAAATGAAAAGCTTTTCTCTTGTTCCGCACAACGATAATTCGCTGCTGCTCATCAATTCGGGTATGGCGCCCTTAAAGCCCTATTTTACCGGACAGGAGATCCCGCCGAGAAAGAGGGTGACAACCTGTCAGAAATGTATTCGTACCGGAGATATTGAGAACGTGGGAAAGACCGCGCGCCACGGTACGTTTTTTGAAATGCTCGGAAACTTTTCGTTCGGCGATTATTTCAAACACGAAGCGATCAGATGGAGCTGGGAGTTCCTGACAGACCGCGTCGGGCTTGATAAGTCCCGCCTGTACCCGTCGGTCTATGAGGACGACGACGAGGCGTTCCGTGTTTGGAACGAAGAGGTCGGGATCGCGCCGGAGCGCATTTTCCGTTTTGGAAAAGAGGACAACTTCTGGGAGCATGGTTCCGGTCCGTGCGGACCCTGCTCCGAGATCTATTATGACCGCGGTGAGAAGTACGGCTGCGGGAAGCCGGGCTGTACGGTCGGCTGTGACTGCGACCGCTATATCGAAGTGTGGAACAATGTATTTACCCAGTTTGATAACGACGGGAAAGGGAATTACAGCGAACTCGAACAGAAGAATATCGATACCGGCATGGGATTAGAGCGCCTTGCGGTCGTAGTGCAGGACGTGGATTCCATTTTTGATATTGATACGCTTCAGGCGCTCAGAAACCGCGTCTGCGAGCTGGCGGGCGTGTCCTATCAGCAGGATGCGGCAAAGGACGTGTCCATCCGCCTGATCACCGATCATATCCGCTCTGCGACCTTTATGATTTCCGACGGCATTATGCCGGCGAACGAGGGCAGGGGCTATGTGCTGCGCCGTATCATCCGGCGCGCCGCGCGCCACGGCAGGATGCTCGGCATCGACGGCGTCTTTCTGGCGAAGCTGGGCGGGACCGTCATTGAGGGAAGTAAGGACGGATATCCCGAACTGGAGGAAAAAAAGGATTTTATTTTCCATGTGCTGACGCAGGAGGAAAATAAATTTAACAATACGATCGATCAGGGACTTGCGATCCTTGCGCAGATGGAAGAACAGCTTGCGGCGGAGGGAAAGACTGAGCTGTCGGGTGCGGATGCCTTTAAGCTGTATGACACCTACGGATTTCCGATCGATCTGACCAAAGAGATTTTGGAGGAAAAAGGATTGACCGTCGAGGAGAAGCAATTTCAGGCGGCAATGCAGGAACAGAAGGCGAAAGCGCGTGCAGCGCGCAAGACCACGAACTATATGGGCGCGGACGCGACGGTCTACGAGTCGCTCGATCCGGCACTGACCACGCAATTTACCGGGTATGACGCGCTCAGTGCGGATGCGAAGATCACGGCGATGACGACGGAGACGGAAGTCGTTACGGCGCTCACCGACGGGGAAGTCGGCACGATCGTCACGGACATAACGCCGCTCTATGCGACGATGGGCGGTCAGGAAGGCGACAAGGGCACGATCATATCCAAGGACGGAACTTTTGTGATCGAGCAGACCGTGAAGCTTTCGGGCGATAAGGTCGGGCATATCGGACGCATGACGCAGGGCATGTTCAAGATCGGTGACAGCGTGCGCGTCAGTGTGGATGAAAAATTAAGGACTGCAACCTGCCGCAACCACAGTGCGACGCATTTGTTACAGAAAGCGCTGCGCACCGTGCTCGGCACGCATGTCGAGCAGGCGGGTTCCTATAACGATGCGGAACGGCTGCGTTTTGATTTCAGCCATTTTGCGGCGATGACAAAAGAAGAGCTTGAAAAAGTAGAGCAGATCGTCAATGAGAAGATTGCCGAGGGCATTCCGGTCGTGACAGAGGTGCTCACGGTCGAAGAAGCAAAGAAGACGGGCGCAATGGCGCTGTTTGGCGAGAAATACGGCGAGAAAGTGCGCGTCGTGGAAATGGGAGATTTTTCAATAGAGTTCTGCGGCGGCACGCATGTGAAGAACACGGCGTCCATCGGTTCATTCAAGATTGTGAGCGAGAGCGGCGTCGCGGCAGGCGTCCGCAGGATCGAAGCGCTGACCGGCGCGGGCGTGGCAAAGTATTATGCCGCTCTGGAAGAAAAGATGAATGAGGCGGCAAGCGTCTTAAAGACGACTCCGGCAAGCCTTGTCGAGCGATGCACGCACCTGATGAGCGAGTTAAAGGCACTCCAGAGTGAGAACGAATCGTTAAAGAGTAAAGCCGCACAGAGCGCGCTCGGCGACGTGATGAACAAAGTGCAGGAGATCAAGGGCGTGAAGCTACTCGCAGCCAGTGTGGAAGGCGTTGATATGAACGGGCTGCGCGAGCTTGGCGATAAATTGAAAAATCAGCTTTCTGAAGGAGTGATCGTACTTGCTTCCGCCAAGGACGGCAAAGTGAATCTTGTTGCGATGGCGACGGATGGCGCGCAGGCAAAGGGTGCTCACGCGGGAAACCTGATCAAAGGCATTGCGGCGCTTGTCGGAGGAGGCGGCGGCGGACGCCCGAACATGGCGCAGGCTGGCGGCAAAAATCCGGCGGGGATCCCGGATGCGGTAGCCGAAGCCGCCAAAGTACTGGAAGGGCAGATTTCGTAGCCGGCTTTTGTCAAAAGACGAATATAATCTGTATTATTACAAAAAAACAAAAAAATCAGTTGACGACTGGTAAAATTATGCTATAATGTGTTATGTGTACTGCGGATATCTTGCGTACATAGAATATAACCCAATCAGTCGAGTGGCTTGAAAGGACTGAAGGGAGGTCGGGTGTCAGCGTGTCAAACGTAATCGTAAAAGAAAACGAGACTTTAGATAGTGCTTTACGTCGCTTCAAAAGAAGCTGTGCGAAGGCGGGTATCCAGCAGGAGATTCGTAAGAGAGAGCATTACGAGAAGCCGAGCGTAAGACGTAAGAAGAAATCTGAAGCTGCTAGAAAACGTAAATACAACTAATTGCAGGCACAGGTCCCCGGCAGCAATGCCGGGGATTTATGTTTCAAAGCTGGATAATAATGCTGCTTTGTAACTTTGGGAGAGATTCAGATGTGGAATTTACATATACCAATGATCGGTGCAGATGTGTATCAGATTATTTTCTGTTTTGTCATTTACAGTATGGGAGGATGGCTGGTGGAGTCCATCTATATGTCATTCTGTAACAGAAAGCTGACAAACCGTGGATTTGGGTTTCTGCCGTTCTGTCCGATCTATGGTTTCGGCGCAGTGTTAGGGCATTATCTGCTGCTGCCATTTGCCAAAAGCGCTATAGCGGTTTACCTGATCGGCGCTGTCGCGGCAACAATATTTGAATTTTTGGTCGGGATCGTGATGCAGCGTCTTTTAGGTGAGGTATGGTGGGATTATAATGAGAAACCCTTTAATTATAAAGGGATCATCTGCCTTGAGAGCACGATCGCGTGGGGCGCATATGCGCTCATCGTCGTTTATTTTTTGCATCAGCGTGTGCTGGGACTGTCTCTGATGATGAACAGATTCTGGGGAATCTTTTTCTGCAGGGTCGTATTGCTGCTTTATACGATAGATTTTATTTATCATCTGCTTGAAGCGCTTGGCGTGAATATGGCGAAGTATCGCGAAAGTGTCGTTGAAAGGTACCGGCGGTTTAGAGAGAGGTTTTAAGAGATTATAAAGAAGCGGCTGCCTTAGGCGTGTTTCTTTTATAAAAAATGAGTCTATGAAAAGCAGGAGGATGTATTTTTTCCTGCTTTTTTCCATATGATGAACTAAGAAACACATGGAAAGAGGCAAAGTGTGCGTATCCGGAATGGTAAATGCCTGCACAAAGGAAAAAAAAGAATGCTGTCGCTTTTACTTGCCGTTTTTTTATCATGTACAGGGGCAGGAACGCTTTACTTTGATGCGGCATGTGAGGGAACGCAGCCGCTCACTGAGCTTCCGTTTGAGATATCGGCACCGTCCGCGATCTTGATGGAGGCGTCCACGGGACAGATCATTTATGAAAAGGCGCCGGACGAGGAGCGGAGTCCGGCAAGTATTACGAAAATTATGACGCTGCTCCTCATATTCGACGCGCTCGACAGCGGGAAGATCGCACTGACTGACGAAGTGACGACGAGCGCTTATGCGCAGTCAATGGGCGGCTCTCAGGTGTTTTTGGAGGAGGGCGAGGTACAGACTGTCGAAACACTGATCAAGTGTATTGTCGTTGCGAGCGGGAATGATGCGTCTGTTGCGATGGCAGAGTATATCAGCGGCAGTGAGGAGGCATTTGTCGAGCAGATGAATGCGCGCGCGGCAGGCTTAGGCATGCAGCATACGCATTTTGAAGACTGCTGTGGATTGTCCAACTCAGACGGGCATTACACAAGTGCGCGGGATGTTGCGCTGATGGCAAGAGAATTGATCACGAAATATCCTGAGATCTATCAGTATACGACGATCTGGATGGAGGATATCACACATGTGACAAGACGGGGCGAGTCGACGTTCACGTTATCCAGCACAAATAAGCTGCTTAAACAGTATGAATGGACGACCGGACTAAAGACCGGTTCGACGAACAAAGCCAAATACTGCTTCTGCGGAACTGCCAGAAAAAACGATATAGACCTGATCGCGGTCGTCATGGCGGCATCTGATTTCAAGGTACGTTTTGATGACGCCAGAAAGCTTTTGGAACACGGGTATTCGCTTTGCGCCGTCTATACCGATATGCATGAGGAGCCGCTTGCGGACATTGCGCTTTCCGGCGGAATTCAGGATACCGTTCCGCTCCGGGTAGACGGAACGTTCTCCTACCTTGATCTGACGGGAGCGGACTTGTCGGCAGTCACAAAAGAACTGCATATACCGCCGCCCGAAGCGCCGGTCACCGAGGGAAAGAAAGCCGGCGAGATCGTCTATGTGCTGGGCGGCAGACAGATCGGAAGCGTGGATGTGCTTTACGGGGCGAGCGTCAGAAAAGCGACTTACCGCGATTATCTGAAACGGATCTTTATGCGGTTTATCATTTGAAAATCTTTCGGAGAGTAAAACACGGTTATGAGTAAATTACTGATCATTGCATTATTGATACTGGGAATGCTCATTGTATGGGGAATCTGCGATATTGTTTATGACGTGAAAACATACCGCGTGACGAGCTATGAGCTGCTTTCTGCCAAAATAAAAAAAGAATTCCGCTTTGTTGTTCTTTCCGATCTGCATAATAAGGCATTCGGAAAGAACAATGACAGGCTGACCGCAGGTATCAGAAGGCTTCGGCCGGACGCGGTCCTGATTGCAGGAGATATGATCACGGCGACTGAGAATGAAGATATTTCCGGTACGGTGCGGCTTTTGACGGCGCTTGCAAAGGAGTATCCGGTCTATTACAGCATCGGCAATCATGAAGAAAAATTAAACAGAAAGCGGGAGCGTTACGGCAGCATTTATGAGGATTATATGGCGGCGCTTACGAAGGCGGGCGTAACGCCGCTGATCAATGAAAAGATCACATTGTCCGATTATGGCATTTCCATCTGTGGACTTCAGATCGAATCAAAGTATTTCAAACGCTTTGGGCTGCTTCCTATGAGCAGGGAGGACTTAAGAAGGCTTGTCGGTGTACCCGAGCAGGATAAATATCAGATTCTGATCGCACATAATCCTGATTATTTTCCGCAGTATGCCGACTGGGGCGCGGATCTAGTTCTTTCTGGGCATAATCACGGCGGGATCATCCGGGTTCCCTTTCTTGGCGGACTGGTATCGCCGCGCTGCGTGCTGTTTCCGAAGTATGATGGAGGGCGCTTTAAGGAGGGACAGGCTACACTGCTGTTAAGCCGTGGACTCGGCACTCATACGCTGCCGGTACGCGTCTTAAATCACGCGGAGCTTTTATCCGTAACATGCAGACCGAAAAAATCCTGAGGTATTTCAATTGGAAATGTACGGAGCCGTATTGTTTCTGGTTGCTTTTTTAGTCAAAGCTCTGTAAAATAGAAATGTTGCGAAAACGCGGTACAGGGGACGGAAAAACGATGGAACAGTTAAAGGTAAGGCTGGAGGTCTTTGAGGGACCGCTGGAGCTTCTTTTGCACCTGATAGAAAAAAACAAAGTCGATATATATGATATTCCGATCGTGGAGATCACGGAACAGTATCTTGCTTATGTAAGGGCGATGGAAACGGAAGATATGAATATCATGAGTGACTTTTTAGTCATGGCGGCGACGTTGCTTGACATTAAATGTAAGATGCTCCTGCCAAAGCAGGAAGATGAGGAAGGTGAGGAGGAAGACCCCCGTACCGAACTGGTCGAACAGTTATTGCAGTACAAGCTGTATAAATATATGTCTTATGAGTTAAAAGACAGGCAGATGGACGCGCAGCAGACGTTGTACAAGCATACGACGCTGCCGAAGGAAGTGGAGGAGTACCGGCCGCCCATTGATTATGAAGAACTGCTCGGAGACATGACGCTGCCCCGCCTTTATACCGTATTTGAGTCTATCATCAGACGGCAGGAGGACCGCATCGATCCGATCAGAAACCATTTCGGCAAAATTGAGAAGGACGAAGTTAATCTGGAAGAAAAACAGCGTTACATAGAGTCGTACTTATATGAGCATGGCAAGGCGGATTTTAAGATGCTCTTGGAGCAGGGCAGCAGCAGAATGGAAGTGATCGTGACGTTCCTCGTCATTTTGGAACTGATGAAGCTCGGAAAGATCATGGTTTCGCAGGAGAATACTTTTGACGCGATTTATATCGCATGGCAGCCGGATGCGGAGCTGTCCGCAGCGCCAATGGAAATGACTGCCGTCGTGTAAAGTGTGAAGAGAGAATGTTTGTGCCGCCGTAGGCGGCATGTCTCGAAGTGTGAAATACAATGAGGATGGATGATGGAAAGAGAAAAGGCAAAGCAGGTGCTGGAAGCAGTATTATTCGCAATGGGCGAAGCGGTGGAGCTTTCCAGGCTGGCGAATGTGATCGAAGAAGAGAAAGACGTTACGCGTGAGCTTTTGAACGAATTAAAAGAGCAGTACCGGAGCGGAAACCGCGGCATGGATATTATTGAGCTTGACGGTGCTTATCAGATGTGTACGCGCACGGAGCTATATGAATATCTGATCAGGATCGCCAAAAATCCCAGAAAATATGTGTTGACTGATTCGGTCTTGGAAACGCTTTCCATTATTGCATATAAGCAGCCGGTCACAAAAATGGATATTGAAAAGATCAGGGGGGTAAGCTGCGACTTTGCAGTCAACAAACTGATCGAATATCATTTGGTCACGGAGCTCGGCAGGCTCAATGCGCCGGGGCGTCCTCTCCTGTTTGGAACAACGGAAGAATTTCTGCGCTGCTTTGGCGTGCGCTCTTTAGACGAGCTGCCGGAATTGAAATCGGAACAGATCGCCGAGTTCCAGCAGCAGGCGGAGGAAGAAGCGCAGTTGAAGCTTGATGTCTGAGGAAGAACGGCGGCAAAACAGCCTGTCATACGATATGGCTGCCACAGAGCTTTGGGGCGTCCCAAAGCCTGAATACACACGGGATCATCCGCATATATTGTTCAGAGGTTTTCGGAACAGCGGATGGATGCGTATGTTTGAGAAACGTAACATCAGGATCAAAGAAGAATGGATCAGACGGGGCACGGCAGCAGTGGTATTGTCCGCGGGGCTGCTTGTGCTCCTTTTGCGTGTGCAGAGCGCGCATAGCGGCTCTGCGGAGGCAGACTGCCTGTTTGCGGAGCCGCCCGCGCAGGAACAGTATCAATACAGGGAAATTCTGCATGAACGAACGGACGGGCAGCAGGAGCTTTCTCTTTATGCGCGTGCAGCCCTGCTGCTTGATGCTGATAATAACAGGGTGCTGTATGAGGAAAACGGAACACAGGTCATGGCGATGGCGAGCACGACAAAGATCATGACCTGTATTCTTGCACTGGAATACGGAAATCCGGACGATCTGGTCACGGTTTCCGCGCGCGCGGCAGCGATGCCGAAAGTCAAATGCTATCTGCGGGAGGGGGAGCAGTACCGGCTGGGGGATCTGGTATATTCCATGATGCTTCAGTCCCACAACGATACGGCGGCGGCGATCGCGGAACACATCGGGGGCAGCATTGAGGGATTTGCCGAAATGATGAACCGGAAAGCGATCGACTTAGGCTGTACGGATACGCTGTTTATCACACCGAACGGACTGGATGCGTCGAGGGAGGATGGGAGCTTTCACAGCACGACGGCATATGATCTTGCACGGATTGCGGCATATGCGATTCAAAACGAGGACTTTCTGCGCATCATCGGAACGCGATCCTATTCTTTTTCATCTGCGGACGGGCGCCGCAGCTTTACGGTGTCGAATGCCGATGCGTTTTTGGATATGATGGACGGTGCGCTCGGGATCAAAACCGGATTTACGGGACAGGCGGGATACTGCTTTGTCGGCGGACTAAAAAGGGACGGAAAAACCTTTATCAGCGTGGTGCTCGGCTGCGGCTGGCCGCCGAATAAAAGTTATAAATGGCATGATACGAAAGCGCTTATGGAGTACGGTCTGTCCGGCTATGCTTATGAGGAAATTCCGGTCACAGACGAAGTGCAGGGGCTGACAGTCTTAAACGGAAAAGAAAAAAGCGTTCCGCTTGCGATCCGTCCGGAACCGTTCGGACTTCTTTTGTGCACCGGTGATGAGATCGTCTATGAGCGTGAGATGTGCACGTCGTTGACTGCGCCGGTCGAAAAAGGAGAGGTGGCGGGATATGACCGCTATTATGTGAATGGTGAGCTGTATCGTGTATTTCCGATTTATACGGGGGATGCGGTCGGGCGTATCGATTATCCGTTCTGCTTTTCCGATGTACTCGACAAATTTCTGTTGTAGCGCCGCAAAAAACAGGGTAAAAACTTTCCAAATTCCTTCATTTTTGTTAAAATTCTATTTGCGATTGACACATTGTATGGTATACTACAATAAGTGCGAATTTTGGGTATCACCATATTTTCGTAAAAGCAAATGCTTTTTTTCTAAATAATAACATGGAGGGCTGAAAAATGAGTACTACTTCATCAGGCATCGCGAGTGACAGAATAGCTGCCTTACTCGATGAAAACAGTTTCGTGGAGATCGGTGCGCTTGTAACGGCAAGAACGACGGATTTTTCCATGAAGCAGAACGACACTCCTTCCGACGGTGTTGTGACCGGTTACGGAGTGATAGGTGACCATCCTGTGTATGTGTATAGTCAGGATGCGTCCGTGCTGGGAGGCAGCGTCGGCGAGATGCATGCAAAGAAAATTGCAAACATTTACGACCTTGCCATGAAGACGGGAGCGCCTGTCATCGGTTTGATCGACTGCGCGGGCTTACGTCTTCAGGAGGCGACGGACGCTTTGAACGGCTTCGGCCAGATTTACGCAAAGCAGGTAAAGGCTTCCGGTGTGATCCCGCAGATCACGGCGGTATTCGGTTCCTGCGGAGGCGGACTTGCACTGATTCCGACGCTGACGGACTTCACATTTATGGAGGAGTCCAAAGCGAAGCTGTTCGTCAATGCGCCGAACACGCTTGCCGGCAATGCGGCAGATAAATGTGACTGTGCCGGCGCGAAGTTCCAAAGCGAGGAGACCGGCGTTGTGGATGCTCTCGGCAGCGAGCAGGACATGCTTGCACGCATCAGGGAACTTGTCATGATGATCCCGGCAAGCAATGAAGCGGATTTCTCCTTTGACGAGTGCACGGACGACTTAAACAGAACCTGTGCGGATTTGGAGAACTGTGCGGGCGATACGTCGATTGCGCTTTCCCGGATCGCTGATGATCAGGTATTCTTTGAGTTAAAAGAGAATTATGCAAAAGAGATGGTAACCGGATTTATCCGCTTAAACGGCTCTACGGTCGGCTGTGTGGCGAACCGTACGGAAGTCTGCGGCGAAGACGGTAAGACAGAAAAACTCGGCGGTGTTCTGACCGTGAACGGATGCGAGAAGGCTGTAAAATTCATTAAATTCTGCGATGCATTCGGAATCCCGATGCTGACGCTCACAAATGTGAACGGCTTTGAGGCAACGGTCGAGGCAGAAAAGAACATGGCGAAGGCAGCGGCAAAGCTGACAGCGGCATTTGCAGGCGCAACCGTCGCCAAAGTAAATGTGATCGTCGGTAATGCATTTGGAAGCGCTTACATAGCGATGAATTCCAAGGCAATCGGCGCTGACCTGACACTGGCATGGCAGAATGCAAAGATCGGCATGATGGATGCAAAACTTGCAGCAAAGATCATCTGCGAAGGAAAGGGTGCGGATGAGGTTGAGAAATGTGCGGCTGAGTATGCAGAGCTTCAGTCGAGCGCACTTTCCGCTGCGAAGCGCGGATATGTCGATCAGCTCATTGACGCGTGTGATACGAGAAAATATGTGATCGGCGCATTTGAAATGTTATATAGTAAGGACGGGGAGTATTCCGATAAGAAGCACGACACAGTATAGGAAAGGGCATGGTTATCAATGATGAAAAGAATAAAAACGATCATCCTGACGCTCGCCTGTATTTTGAGCCTGACAGCCTGCGGTGGTTCCGACGATGAGCTGGATATGACTGTTCAACTGAACAGCCAGATCATAGCGAATCAGTGTGCAATGTGGATCATGCAGGATGTGCCCGAGGAACAGAGAGAGATTTTCAGAAATTACACCGACAGACAGTGGGAGACACAGACGGATTATTTTGCATCCGTTGGAATCTATGTAAGCGGTGATGTTTTTATGGCAGGTCTGGAGTCATGGTGGGGCGCGATTGAAGAGATGGGAACAGTCAGCGAGATCGACGCGGCTCAGATCGAAGTCGCTGCGAACGGTGACGGAACCATGGTCAGTGTACCGATCACAGGCTCGAAGCACAATGCAGTCATGGAATTTCTCATAGATGAGAATTTGGATGTCAACAGCATTACAACAAACGTATCATATTCCTTTGGCGAAAAAATGGGAAAAGCGGCATTGAATACCGTGATGGGTATGGGTACCGTGTTTATCGTATTGATCCTGATCAGCCTGATTATTTCCTGCTTTAGTTTCATTCCAAAGATTCAGAAGAGCTTTGCAGAGAAGAAAAACAAAGCAGAAAGTGATCAGAAAGAGGCGGTTGACAATACGATCGCACAGATCGAGGAGAGAGAAGAGGAACTTGCAGATGACTTAGAACTTGTTGCAGTCATTTCTGCAGCCATTGCGGCAAGCGAGGGTGCGGCAAGTGCGGACGGATTTGTAGTCAGAAGCGTCCGACGTGTCAGAAGATAGAAGTGTGAAAAGAATGAAGATTTTCTAAGCAGTCAAAGTACGTCTGCTAAGACAATTTAGATCATTCTTGGAAGAATGTCTGAAATGCGGCATTCTTCATCCGGATTCTAAATATTTGTAGATATTCGGAAATAGGAAAAGCGAATATTGGTAGAAAGAAATCAGGAGGAAATCAAAATGAAGAACTATACCATTACCGTTAACGGAAACGTATATGATGTAACAGTTGAGGAAGGCGCAGGCGCACCGGCATCCGCTGCACCGAAGGCAGCTCCCAAGGCGGCACCGAAAGCAGCACCAGCAGCAGCGCCGAAAGCAGCAGGTGCTGCAGGCAGCATCAAGGTTGAGGCAGGAGCAGCAGGAAAAGTATTTAAGCTTGACACAACAGTTGGTCAGGCTGTCAAGAAGGGTGATCCGGTCGTTACGATCGAGGCGATGAAAATGGAGATTCCCGTTGTTGCTCCGCAGGACGGAACCGTGGCAAGCATCAATGTCAGCGTAGGCGATGCTGTCGAGGCAGGCGCAGTTCTTGCAACTCTGAACTAAGCCGCTTCAACGATACCAGAATGACAAACACGGGAGGTCAAGGCAATGGATTATATAGCAAATACGCTTGGTAATCTGCTCCATCAGACTGCGTTCTTCAACTTAACATGGGGAAATTATCTGATGATAGCGGTTGCCTGTTTCTTTTTATTCCTTGCTATCCATAAGCAGTACGAACCGCTTCTGCTTTTGCCGATAGCATTCGGTATGCTGCTCGTCAATATCTATCCGGATATTATGGCTCACACAGGTGAGGGCGGAGACGGCGGCGGCCTGTTATATTATTTTTACAAACTGGATGAATGGGCAATTCTGCCTTCGCTGATCTTTATGGGTGTCGGTGCGATGACTGACTTTGGACCGCTGATCGCGAACCCGAAAAGCTTTCTTCTGGGTGCTGCGGCACAGTTCGGTATTTTTGCCGCTTATTTCGGTGCGATCGCATTGGGCTTTAACGATAAAGCGGCTGCAGCGGTATCCATCATCGGAGGCGCAGACGGACCGACTTCGATCTTCCTTGCAGGCAAGCTTGGACAGACGGCACTGCTCGGACCGATCGCGGTAGCGGCATATTCGTATATGTCCCTTGTACCGATCATCCAGCCGCCCATCATGAAGGCGCTTACGACTGAAAAAGAGAGAAAGATTAAGATGGCACAGCTTCGCCCGGTTACGAAACTGGAGAAGATCTTATTCCCGATCATCGTTACAATCGTTGTGTGTCTGATCCTGCCGACCACGGCGCCCCTTGTCGGCATGCTCATGCTCGGTAATCTCTTTAGAGAGAGCGGTGTGGTAAGACAGCTGACTGATACGGCATCCAACGCACTGATGTATATCGTCGTGATCGTGCTGGGAACTTCTGTCGGCGCAACAACGAGTGCGGAAGCGTTCTTAAATTTGGATACGTTAAAGATCGTCGCATTAGGACTGATCGCATTTGCGTTCGGAACGGCGGCGGGTGTGTTATTCGGCAAGCTGATGTGTGCCGTGACGCACGGTAAAGTCAATCCGCTGATTGGTTCTGCGGGTGTGTCCGCGGTGCCTATGGCGGCGCGTGTATCCCAGAAAGTCGGTGCGGAATCCGATCCGACGAACTTCCTGCTGATGCATGCGATGGGACCGAACGTTGCAGGTGTTATCGGAACAGCAGTTGCGGCGGGAACCTTTATGGCGATTTTCGGAGTGTAAGGATGATAGCTTGAGAATGGATAGATTAGGAGGAAAAAACATGTCTGATGAGATAAAGAACCCGATTAAAATAACGGAAACCATTCTTCGTGACGCGCATCAGTCGCTGATCGCGACGAGAATGCCGACCGAGCTGATGCTTCCAATCGTTGACAAAATGGATAAGGTCGGTTATCACTCGGTAGAGTGCTGGGGAGGCGCGACGTTTGACGCATCCCTCCGTTTCCTGCATGAAGATCCGTGGGAGAGACTGAGAAAATTAAGAGCGGGCTTTAAGAACACGAAGCTTCAAATGCTGTTCCGTGGTCAGAATATTTTAGGATACAGCCATTATTCTGATGATGTTGTGGAATATTTTGTTCAGAAGTCGATTGCAAACGGTATTGACATCATCCGTATTTTCGACTGCTTAAACGATCTCCGTAACTTAGATACCGCTGTTAAGGCGACCAAGAAAGAGGGCGGTCATGCACAGATCGCACTTTCTTATACGCTTGGCGAGGCATATACGCATGAGTATTGGATGAATGTGGCAAAAGAGATTGAGGAGATGGGGGCGGATTCCATCTGTATCAAGGATATGGCAGGACTGCTTGTCCCGTATGAGGCTGATAAGCTGATCCGTGCATTAAAGAGCGCAACAAAGCTTCCGATTCAGCTCCATACCCATTATACTTCCGGCGTCGCTTCGATGACATACTTAAAAGCTGTTGAGGCGGGCGTTGATGTGATCGACTGTGCGATGTCTCCGCTTGCACTGGGAACATCCCAGCCTGCGACCGAGGTTATGGTAGAGACGTTCCGCGGAACGCCGTACGATACCGGTTTTGACCAGCAGCTGCTCGCGGATATCGCAGATCATTTCAGACCGTACAGAGAAGAATGCTTAAAGAACGGCCTTCTGAATCCGAAGGTGCTTGGTGTGAACATCAAGACGCTGATGTATCAGGTTCCGGGCGGCATGCTCTCCAACATGGTAAGCCAGTTGAAAGAGCAGAACGCAGAAGACAAGTACGATCAGGTGCTTCAGGAGATCCCGAGAGTCCGCAAGGATTTCGGCGAGCCGCCTCTTGTTACGCCGTCTTCCCAGATCGTCGGCACACAGGCAGTCATGAATGTCCTGATGGGAGAGCCGTATAAGATGGCGACCGGGCAGACGAAAGATTTGTTAAGCGGTAAGTATGGCAAGACTGTAAAGCCGTTCAATCCCGAAGTACAGAAAAAAGTGATCGGTGATGCGGAAGTCATTACCTGCCGTCCGGCAGATTTATTGCAGCCGTCCCTGCACAAATTCGAGGAGGAGTGCAAGGAGTGGAAACAGCAGGACGAGGATGTATTGTCCTACGCGCTGTTCCCACAGGTTGCCGTTGATTTCTTCAAGTATCGTCTTGCACAGCAGGAGAAGGTCGACCTGACGCAGGCAGATACCAAGAATGGAGCATATCCGGTCTAAATCGAACACTTTGTGTTCTTTCTGATTGATGCGCACGCACCAATCTTTCAAAGAACCCGTCTTTAGACGGGTTCTTTTGGAATTGAGTGGCATTTCTTTTGGACACAGTTGTGTTCTTTCTGATTGACGCGTAAGCATCAATCTTTCAAAGAATCCGCCGAAAGGCGGATTCTTTTTTACAGCGTCAATCTAAAAAACAAAGTATAAAAAGGGTATACTAAATCAACAGAAGCAGAAAGGACTGATGTTATGCAAGACTCGAAGATCATTGATTTTACGAAAATCACAGCCTGCGGTGAATGCTGCACAGGCTGTCAGAAAAAAGCGCAGGGTATTTGCCGGGGCTGCATCGAGGCGGATGGCTATGTTCCGGAATGGGAAAAGTCCGGAAGATGCAAGATACATACCTGTACAAGGGAGCATCATGTTTCATTTTGCGGTTTGTGCAGCAAATTTCCGTGTGAACGGTTAACGTCCGTGATTCATTGGAATCCGAATGTTGTAGAGCAGCTAAGTACGCTTGCCAGGCAATATCGGGAACAGGAAAAGAATGCTGTCGATTGTCATGGGGCTGAAACAATCCATACCAATGATTGCGAAACACAGATCAGATAAAATATCCTGTGTTTCGCAATTTTTTTTTCATTTACAGATTCAAACATCAAAAGTTGATCATGGAAAAAGATTGATAAAAGAAAAAGATTGACAATGCGGGAGGAATCATGTAGTATAACAGTTGTTATTACCGCATGTTACATAACAGTTTTTATGGAAATAAAAGGATAAGGTGTGAATAGGCTGACTTGTTCAGAAACAGCCTGTTTACGGGGCAGATTTGTACCGATGTTAAAGCCTGCGGTCTGTGTTGGATAAAGACTGCGGCGGCGCCGGACGGAAATGGAGATTGCGATGGCGAGAAAAGAGACAGTAACAAAACAGATGATATTGGATGCGGCATTTGAAATGGCAGGCAAGAACGGATATCGGGAAGTCACGGCGAGAAAGCTTGCCAGCCATATCGGATGCTCCACACAGCCGATTTTTCGGGTATTTACGAATATGGAGGAGCTGCAGGGAGAGTATACGAACAGGGTGGTTTCCTTTTTTGAACAGTTCTATCAACAATATCCGAGGCGGTATGAGGAGCCGTTTGTTGATCTGGGAATGGCTTACATTGCTTTTGCGGCAAAGGAGAGCCATTATTTTGAAATGCTTTTTTTGACTGGAGAGCGCATGGGAAAGTCGCTTTATGATATTCTGAACGGAAGCAGCGGCAATGTCGTGCGGGAGATCCGCAAGGCACAGGAAGCGGGTTGTAAGAGCGCGGAGGAGCTGTTCATGCGGATGTGGATCTTTATTCACGGAGCAGCATGCATGACGATCACCGGAGATTATGATCTGACAGATGAGGCGACAGCAAAGCTTTTGATTGATACATATCGTTCCTATACAATGTAAAGAGAAGTGACAGATAAGGGAAAATAGATTGAAAAATCAAAGATTTTTCAATCTTCTATTTGATCAGTATCACAAGCGGGCTTGTGATATACGTGAGGATTAAAATGAGTCATCATGAGACAGAGCAGGACGAAACAGAAAAGAGGGACGTTCTTGCCCGCATCAACGAGTGTTATGCGAAAATGAGCAAAAGCCATAAAGTGATCGCAGCCTATATATCGGATCATTACGATCAGGCTGTATTTATGACGGCTGCGCAGCTCGGCGCGGAAGTCGGGACGAGCGAATCGACCGTGGTCCGTTTTGCGGCAGGCTTGGGCTATGACGGATATCCCGAATTTCAAAAGACGCTTGCGGACTGGGTAAAGAACAAACTGAATTCAGTCGCACGCATCGGGGCAAAATACGGGAGCAGTACGCAGTCTGAGATCCTGACGTCCGTGCTCTCTGCGGATATTGAAAAAATCAATGATACTATTGCAAATTTGGATCCCGTTGCATTTGAGACGGCGGTCAATATTTTGATCGAATCCGATCATATCTATATTATTGGTCTAAGAAGCTGTGAGCCGCTTGCGGAATTTTTAAGCTTCTATCTGCAGATGGTGCGCGGGGATGTCATTTTGCTGAAATCGACGAGCACGACAGAGATTTTTGAGCAGATGCTCCGTATCAACGAACGGGATGCGATCGTCGGAATCAGTTTTCCGCGTTATTCCATGAGAACCTTAAAAGCAATGGAATTCGCCAACGACAGAAACGCGAAAGTTGTGACCATTACGGACAGCGTACATTCACCGATGAATTTGTATTCATCGTGTAATCTTTTGGCGAGGAGCGATATGGTGTCCATTGTCGATTCATTAGTCGCGCCTTTGAGTCTGATCAATGCGATGGTGGTTGCACTGTGCTTAAAATGTCCCGAACAGGTCAAGACGAATTTAGAGTCGCTTGAGAATGCATGGAATAATTATCAGGTATACTTAAATGATGAGATCAATTTTATCGATGAGGATACGATGCTGTCTTATTCTCTCACGAAGCCGGAGGAATAAGGGAATACATGAGTAATGTGATCGTGATCGGCGGAGGCGCCGCCGGAATGATGGCGGCATATGCGGCGGCAGTAAACGGGCATGCCGTGACGCTGATCGAAAAAAATGAAAAGCTTGGCAAAAAAATATATATTACCGGAAAAGGGCGCTGCAACGTGACGAACGCGGGGGACACGGCGGCATTTTTTCAGCAGATCGTACGCAATCCGAAAAGTTTTTACAGTGCGCTGTATTCTTTTGACGCGGCACAGGTCATGGCATTTATGGAAGAGCATGGCTGTCCGTTGAAAGTGGAGCGCGGAGACAGGGTGTTTCCGGCATCCGATCACGCTTCCGATGTGATCCGTGCCTGTGCGGATGCTTTAAGGAGGAGCGGCGTGCAGGTATGCCTGAACACGAAGGCCGTGCGGCTGCTCACAGAGAATAAGGAGTGCCGGATCTGTGGCGTGCGCCTTTCAAGCGGGGAATGCTTAAAGGCGGATGCAGTTATTGTTGCGACGGGTGGATTGTCCTATCCGACGACCGGTTCCGACGGCGACGGCTTTCGGTTTGCTGAAGAGCTGGGAATCAGAGTAGAGCCGCCAAGACCCGCACTCGTGCCATTTACAGTGCGTGAAGAATGGTGTAAGCGTCTGCAGGGACTGGCATTAAAAAATGTGGCAGTTTCGCTTGAAGCTGCCGGAAAAACCATTTATTCTGCTCAGGGAGAGCTGTTGTTTACTCATTTTGGTGTCAGCGGACCGCTGATTCTAAGTGCGAGCAGCTATTATGCGGATGCCTGTGGAACGTGCGGGACAGGACAGAACTCTGGCAGATGTGCGGAAACGCAGTCGAAGAAAGCGCAGAATATGGCTTGTGGGGCTGGTTATAAGCTGGCTAAAGATATGGTTCGCAGCGCAGATTATAAACCGGCGCAGGAAATGACGCTCAGCATCGACCTCAAACCGGCGCTTTCTGAGGATATTTTGGATAAACGGCTTCTTCGGGAATTTGAGGAAAATAAAAACCGATACTTTAAGAATGCAGTGGAGAGCCTGTTTCCGGCGAAATTGCTGCCCGTGATCGTGGAACTGTCGGGGATCGCTAAGAATAAGCCGGTTCATGACATTACAAAAGAAGAACGTATCCGGTTTGTCAGACTGATAAAGGCGCTTCCGCTGACGATCACCGGCACGCGCGGTTATGCGGAAGCAGTCATTACGCAGGGCGGAGTATCTGTAAAAGAGATCAATCCGTCCACAATGGAGAGCAAAAAAATAAAGGGGCTCTATTTCGCAGGAGAAGTTTTGGACGCAGATGCGCTGACAGGCGGCTATAATCTGCAGATCGCCTGGTCAACGGGGCACCTTGCGGGCGCCAGTGTGAAAAAAATGAAGATATTCTAAGCAGTCAAAGTACGCCCGCTAAGAAAATCTAAATCATTTTTGGAAAAACGCCTGAACAGCGGCGTTTTTCAGACATTTGGGTTCGCGGCATGGATGTTGGCGTGAAAAAAATGAAGATTTTCTAAGTAGTCAGAGTACGCCTGCTAAGAGAAACGGAGGAGAGCAAGATGGGATTTAATGTGGCAATTGACGGACCTGCAGGAGCAGGTAAGAGCACGATCGCGAAAAAGATTGCGAAAAAAATGAATTATATTTATGTGGATACGGGAGCGATGTACCGCGCCATGGCATTATTTCTTTTAAGAAATCATGTTGAACCGACGGACGATAAGGCTGTCAGTGAAAAGTGCCGGGAAGCGGATATTACGCTTCGTCATGAGCAGGGCGAACAGGTTGTCTTACTGAACGGTGAAAACGTAAACGGGCTGATCCGCACGGAGGAAGTCGGAAATATGGCTTCTTACTCCAGTCCGAATCCGGATGTGCGGGAAAAGATGGTGGAGCTGCAGAGACAGCTTGCAAAGAATGCGGACGTTATTATGGACGGCAGGGATATCGGCACCTGTGTGCTGCCGGATGCCGACGTGAAGGTCTATCTGACGGCGAGCAGCGCAGTGCGCGCAAAAAGACGCTATGACGAGCTGACTGCCAAAGGGGAGGCATGTGATCTGTCCGTGATCGAGGCGGATATCATAGAGCGCGACCACAGGGATATGACAAGGGAGCTGTCCCCGCTCAAGCAGGCAGAAGATGCGGTGCTTGTCGATTCTTCGGATATGACGATCGATGAGGTGGTAGATACGATCATCGCACTCTGCAAGTAAAGGCGCAGCGGATAAACAGACCGGCAAAAACAGATCAGCGGGAAAGCAGTTCAGTAAAAAGCAGATCGGGCAGGAATCAGAAGAAACAGCGGATAAACAGGAAAAAACAGGAAAAAACAAGAATGCAGGGAGAACATTTGTCATGGAAGTCATACTGGCGAAAACTGCGGGCTTTTGCTTTGGCGTAAAGCGGGCGGTCGATCAGGTTTACGGACAGCTTGACTCAGGAGAACCGATCTATACTTATGGACCGATCATACACAATGAGTCGGTCGTGGAGGATCTGGAAAAGCAGGGCGTGCGCGTGGTAGAGAGTCCTAAGGAGCTTGCGGGGCTTCCAACGGGAACCGTTATCATCCGTTCGCACGGCGTCTCCAAAGAGATTTATGAAGGTCTTAAGAACAGCGGCATGAAGATCGTGGATGCGACCTGCCCGTTCGTCAAGCGGATCCATGATACGGTTGAACGGGAGAGCAGAGCGGGGGCGCAGATCATTATTATCGGCGATGACGGTCATCCGGAAGTGGAAGGGATCAAGGGCTGGTGTGTGACGCCTGCTGTTGTGGTTGGAAAAAAAGAGGATATCGAGTCATTTTATTCTGAAAATATAGTGAAAAAAAACTCTGTAAATGCCCGAAAACTGTGCATTGTGTCACAAACGACATATAACTACACGAAATTTCAAGAATTTGTTGAAATTTTTTCAAAAAAAGGTTATGATGGTATTGTTGTGAACACTATCTGTAACGCAACTGAGGAGAGACAGACAGAAGCGGCGAAGATTGCCGGCATGGTGGATGCCATGGTCGTCATCGGTGGAAGGACAAGTTCTAATTCTAAGAAACTGTATGAGATATGCAGACGTAAATGCGGAAATACCGTGTTTATCCAAACACTTGATGATCTGAAGTTGAATTTGAAGGGTAATGCCAGAAAGATTGGGATTACAGCTGGTGCTTCTACCCCAAATAATATCATTGAGGAGGTTCAAAATTATGTCAGAATTAACTTTTGAACAAATGCTTGAGGAGTCATTGAAAACAATTCGAACAGGAGAGGTAGTAGAGGGAACCGTGATCGATGTAAAGCCGGAGGTCGCAGTCCTGAACATCGGATATAAGTCAGATGGTATTTTGACGCGTAACGAGTATACCAATGAGCCCAATGTTGACCTTACAACGATCCTAAAGCCGGATGACAAATTGGAAGTAAAGGTTCTGAAAGTAAACGACGGTGAGGGACAGGTTCTTCTTACTTACAAGAGGCTTGCCGCAGACAGAGGCAATAAGCGCATTGAAGAAGCATATAATACACAGGAGGTACTGACTGCGAAAGTGGTGCAAGTGCTTGATGGAGGCTTAAGTGTGGTCGTGGACGAAGTGCGTATCTTTATTCCGGCGAGCCTTGTTTCGGATACCTATGAGAAAGACTTGAGTAAATATGCGGGTCAGGAAATTGAATTCGTTGTCACCGAGTATAATCCGAAGAAGAGAAGATACATCGGAGACCGCAGACAGCTTGTTGCTGCTAAGAAAGCCGAGCTTCAGAAGGAGCTGCTTGAGAGACTTAAAGAGGGTGATATCGTCAAGGGAACCGTCAAGAATATCACTGACTTTGGCGCATTCATCGACCTGGGCGGCATTGACGGACTGCTTCATATTTCCGAGATGTCGTGGGGGCGCGTGGAGAGTCCGAAAAAAGTATTTAAGGTTGGTCAGGAAATGGATGTTCTGATCAAAGAGATTACCGGCAACAAAATCGCATTGAGCTTGAAATTTGCCGACACAAATCCATGGCGTGACGCGGCGGATAAATATGCAGTTGGTAATGAAGTGACCGGTAAGGTTGCGAGAATGACCGATTTTGGCGCGTTTATCGAATTAGAGACCGGAGTGGATGCCCTTCTGCATGTTTCGCAGATATCCAAAGAGCATATCGAGAAGCCGTCCGATGTATTAAAGATCGGAGAGATCGTTACGGCGAGAGTCGTTGATTTTAACGAGGAGGATCATAAGATCAGCCTGAGCATCAAAGCATTGACGGCGCCTGAACCGGCTGAACAGGAGGAAGATGCCGATGTTGTATCCGTTGACATCGATGAAGTGATTGCAAACGGAGCAGAAGAGAATTGAATATGAGGCATTGTTTCGCATGGCGGAGCAATGCCTTTTATATCAATGGGAGGGGTATCATGCCGTATGATTATGAAGGATTCAAGAAAGAGATCCTAAAGCTTACGAAAATTGATCTGAATGCATACAAAGAAAAACAGATGAAGCGCCGGATAGATACACTGATCGCAAAGAGCGGAGCCAAGGGATACGAGGAATATGTCAAACTGATCAACTCCGACAAACAGCGCTTTGAGGAGTTTGTGAATTATCTGACGATCAATGTTTCTGAATTTTACCGGAATCCGGAGCAGTGGAAAATACTCGACCAGCAGATCATTCCCGAGCTGATTCAGAAATTCGGGAAGAATTTGAAGATATGGAGTGCGGCATGTTCAACCGGTGATGAGCCTTATTCGCTTGTCATGGCACTGAGCCGGCACCTGCCGCTAAACCAAATCCGTATTTATGCAACGGACATTGATAAGCAGGTGATTGCGAAAGCACAGGTCGGTCTGTATGTGGAAAAGAGCATTGCGGCAGTGCCGGATGATCTGAAAAAGAAATATTTCACCAAAGTCGGACCATCCTATCAGATTTCCAACGAGATCAAGAGCCGCGTGGAGTTTAAGCAGCATAATCTGCTGCTTGACACCTATCCTCAGCAGGTACATATGATCGTATGCCGGAATGTGCTGATCTATTTTACGGATGAGGCGAAGGAAGAGGTATTCCGCAAATTTTATCAATCCCTAGCGGCAAAAGGCGTGCTTTTTATTGGAAGCACGGAGCAGATCATTGACCACAGGGGCATGGGATTTGAGAGAAAAGGTTCCTTTTTCTATGAGAAATAACAAAAAGATTTCCGCTCATGAATGCGGAAATCTTTTTTTTGCGGCTTTGTGCAGAGGAATTATGTTTGTGAGCTATCATGTCCCGAATCATCCAAAGTATCTTATGAGATGGATGTGATCATGGTCTGGAGCACATGTGTTGCATAGGATGCAAAAAATTCACGATCCTGTCTGCGCTCATCCGTCAATTCGATATAGAAATCGTGCGCCTTATAGGCGGGTTGAAAGACAGGCGTAAACAGCGGCGCCCATTGCTTTAGGTATTCTGAGTTTTTACGGGTATAGCAGGTGGCGGCACTAGCCGGAACGCGGTGCGCCGGATCGACAAATGCGGATACGGACTTGTGCAGCGCAGTATCTTCCGCAGGAAGATAATAGTAATCACGGTAATTGGCATAAAAATATTTCAGCTCGCCGTCAAAGAGCGGAACTTTAAGGGAAGCATCCGTGCCGGCGGCGCTGAAAAAGCATCCGTTCGCATAGTTGGCTATCGGTACCGGAAGCGGGGAGGGGAGCAGCAATTTCATGACAAGCTCCGCACGGCCGGCGTTGTGGAAATCTTTGTAATAATTCGCGTTGACCTTGACGACACGCACCCCTTCCTGATACAGTCTGACATAGGAAAGGATGGGCAGCAGACGTACCAGTCCCTGAATATCTTCCGCATTGTGCAGCAAAAGAGCATCATATGCCTCTGCGGAAGGGTATTTCACATAATTGTGATAGACGCTGATCAGATCGCCGCCGCTCAAGGTATCCTCACGGTCCACGCCGAGATAGGTTTCGATTGTTTTTTGTTTGCAGTTCGGCAGCTTGAGAAAATTTTTCAAGGGGCTGACGCGGACATAGAGATCCGCACCCTCAAATCTGTCAAATGAAAACGGAAGTTCATACTGTACGCACTTCTGTGCCATATAGGGAATATCAAAATGATTTCCGTTGAAATGGACAAGCGTGTGATAAGATGCGGCAAATGTAAAGAACGCCTCAAGTACGGCGCGCTCTTCTGAAGGCTGTTCAGCGAACCATTGAATCAGATAAAAGCCGCCGCGCCTGAAATAGACGCAGCCGATCAGATAAAGACTGCTGCTTTTCGCGGCAAAGCCTGTCGTTTCAATATCGAGAAATAAAATGTCTTCCTCATTTCCCAGCAGTTCCAACGGATAAGCGGTTGTAAGTGCGGGGAGTTCCCGTGTGATCGTTTTCATGGCGGTAACCTCCGTGGTTAATCGTGAAACACATGCTGTTATATAACTTTTTATGCCGGGACGGGCATGTCAAACTGTTATAATAGTATAGCATATTTCTGTATTTTTCAGTAGTATTTTCGACAAAAAAATAGTATATTTATAAGTAGGATTTCTTTATAGAGGAAAGGGTGAGACTTTTATGGGAAAATTGACGTTTCACGGGGGGATTCATCCCTATGACGGCAAGGAGCTGTCAAAGGACAAGCCGATGAAAGCAGTGCTGCCGAAGGGGGATCTGGTTTATCCGCTCAGCCAGCATATCGGTGCGCCCGCGACTCCTATTGTACAAAAGGGTGACCATGTGCTGACAGGACAAAAGATCGCCGAGGCAGGCGGATATGTATCCGCACCGATCTACGCGACGGTATCCGGCACGGTGAAATCGATCGAGCCGCGGAGAGTTGCGACGGGCGGCATGGTCGAGAGCATTATTATTGAAAATGATGGAAAATACGATGAAGTGACTTACGAGAAGCCGGAACCGCTTGAGGAACTTTCTAAAGAGGAGATCGTTTCCCTCGTGAGGGAAGCGGGCGTTGTCGGGATGGGAGGCGCAGGATTTCCGACTCATGTGAAACTTTCACCGAAGGAACCGGACAAGATTGATTTCTGTATCGTCAACTGCGCAGAGTGTGAGCCGTACCTGACGTCGGATTACAGGCGTATGCTTGAGGAACCGGAAAAGGTGATCGGCGGCTTAAAAGTCATGCTTACATTGTTTGATCATGCAAAAGGAATTCTTGCAGTGGAGGATAACAAGCCGGACTGTATTGCGAAATTAAGACGCCTGACCTTAAACGAGCCGCGCATTATGGTGAAATCGCTAAAAACGAAATACCCGCAGGGTGCTGAACGTCAGCTCATTTACGCGTCAACAAGGCGTGCGATCGATTCAAAGAGACTGCCGGCAGATGCCGGATGCATCGTTGATAACGTAGATACGGTTGTGGCGATCTATCAGGCCGTTGTAGAGGGAAAGCCGCTTATGCATCGCATTGTGACCGTGACCGGTGATGCAATCGCTGATCCGCGCAATTTTATCGTGAGGATCGGGACGAATTATCATGAACTCGTCGAGGAAGCCGGCGGTTTTCAGAAGGAACCCGTGAAGATCGTATCAGGCGGACCGATGATGGGGTTTGGTATATTTGATCTGGATATCCCCACAACGAAGACAGCCTCCGCGCTGCTGTGTATGACACGTGATGATGTATCGAGATGGGAGCCTTCTGCGTGCATCAACTGCGGCAGATGTGTTGAGGCGTGCCCGGGGCGCGTTGTGCCGAGTCATTTGGCAGATTATGCCGGGCGCGGCGATGAAGAGGCGTTTGTCGCGCACAACGGCATGGAGTGCTGCGAATGCGGATGCTGCAGTTTTGTATGTCCGGCAAAACGCCCGCTGACGCAGTCGATCAAGTCCATGCGCAAGATGGTGCTTGCCAAGAAGAAAAAATAAACGGGCCACGCTTTTCATACCTGTTTGTGCCGTATAAGGCAGAATGGAGATTACTATGGAGATTGCAGTTGGAGTGATCATTGTCGTTGCCGTCGGAGGTCTTGCTTTTTTGACGAGGGCAAACTGGAATGCGCATATGGGGCAGAATCTTGGAAAAGAGTATATGAAAGAATTTGGAATTGATGACGGTCAAAAGAAATATAACCATAAGGAAGAGGAGGGAGAAAAACGTGAGTGATTTAATGAAAGTTTCATCTAATCCGCATGTCCGTTCAAAGTCAACGACAAGCAATATCATGCTATGCGTGATCATAGCACTTTTGCCGGCGGCGGGTTTTGGTGTATGGCATTTTGGATTCAGGGCGCTCATGCATATTGCCATTACCGTTGTATCCTGCGTTTTTTTCGAGCTTTTGTATGAACTGATGATGGGCAAAAAAGTGACGGTGCAGGATTTGTCGGCTGTTGTGACAGGGCTGCTCCTGGCAATGAATCTGCCAGTGAGTGCGCCGTGGTGGATCGGCATCATCGGAGGCGCGTTTGCGATCATCATTGTAAAAATGCTTTTTGGAGGACTTGGGCAGAATTTTATGAATCCGGCGCTCGGCGCGAGATGTTTTCTGCTGATTTCCTTTGCTTCGGTCATGACGAATTTTGATTATGATACGGTTTCGGGGGCTACGCCGCTTGCACAGCTTCGTGCCGGAGGGCTGGAGACGAACACCGTGCTGGATATGATCTTTGGCAATACGCAGGGGACGATCGGAGAGACGTCCATGGTCGCTCTTGTGATCGGCGCATGTTTTCTGATCCTGATGGGAGTCATTGATCTGCGCATTCCGGGAAGCTACATCATATCGTTTGTTATTTTTCTGATCCTATTTGGCGAGAATCATTTGGATATGGGCTACATATCGGCGCAGGTCGCGGGCGGCGGACTGATGCTGGGTGCTTTTTTCATGGCGACGGACTATGTGACGAGGCCGATCACGAAAAAAGGGCAATATGTCTACGGTATTTTTCTTGGCATCATGACGGGGATTTTCCGTTTGTTCGGCGCTTCACCGGAAGGGGTTTCCTATGCGATCATTCTGGGCAATCTGCTTGTTCCGCTGATTGAAAAAATTACGATGCCCAAGCCTTTCGGGAAGGGAGGTGAGCGCGCGTGAAAGAGATGTTTAAGAATACGCTCATACTTTTTATCATCACGCTGATCGCGGGTGTTTCCTTAAGCCTTGTATATTCCGTGACGAAAGAACCGATCCGGGAGCAGGAGGAGGCAAAAAAGCAGAAGGCATATCAGGCTGTGTTTGCGGATGCGGAACATTTTGTGGAAGTGGAAAATTTTGATCCTGAAGCGGCAACGGCGCTGCTGCACAGGAAAAATGACGGTGAGTTTACAAATGATGAGATCATGATGCTTGCCGACGCAGTCAATTCGGAGGGAGAGGTTCTTGGCAGTGTCATCACGGTCACGACACATGCGGGCTTCGGCGGAGATATCACCTTTGCAATGGGTGTACGCGCGGACGGGACACTTACAGGCGTATCGATCACCGCAATTTCGGAGACGCCGGGCTTAGGAATGCGCGCTTCCGAAGTGCTTGAACCGCAGTTTACCGGTAAACCGACAGATACAAGCTTTGTTGTGACGAAGGCGGGCGCGGTCTCTCCGTTTGAAATCGATGCGATAAGCAGTGCGACGATCACTTCGAATGCTTTGGCTGACGCGGTCAACGCGGGTGTTGCTTTTTTAAGGGCGTGGACGAACCAGAACGCGGAGCCGGAAATGCAGGGCGGCGTTGAACTCGATCTGGAGGGAGGTGCGGATTATGAGTAAGGCTTTGGAACGGATCTATAACGGATTGATCAAGGAGAATCCGACGTTCGTGCTGACACTTGGCATGTGCCCGACGCTCGCCGTGACAACTTCGGCGATAAACGGCGCGGGAATGGGACTTTCCACGATGGTCGTTTTGATATTGAGTAATGTTTTTATTTCCCTGCTGCGCAAGATCATTCCAGATAAGGTGCGGATACCGGCGTTTATTGTGATCATTGCATCGTTTGTGACGATCGTCCAGCTTTTGCTGCAGGGCTATGTTCCGTCACTTTATGACAGTCTTGGCATTTATATTCCGCTGATCGTTGTAAACTGTATTATTTTAGGCCGCGCGGAGGCATATGCGTACAGCAATCCGGTCATACCGTCACTGTTTGACGGTTTGGGAATGGGACTTGGATTTACGGTTGCGCTGACGCTGATCGGGGCGTGCAGAGAGCTGCTCGGTGCAGGGCAGCTGTTCGGGTATCAGATTTTGGGTGCCGATAATGTGTTTTATCAGGCGGGTTCGTTAAGACCGCTTGCGATGTTCCTTGGGGAATATACGAATATCAGTATCTTTATTATGGCGCCGGGTGCATTCTTTGTTCTTGCATTCATCATTGCTGCGATGAACCGCATCCGCCGCTCGGCAGCCAAAAAGGGAAAACGGATCGCTCCCGCTTCGGACTGCACGGGATGTATGGGAAAGAACTGCGCGGAATGTGCGGGCGGATTGAAGGACGATACGTCCATTCAGAAACAGGACGAAACGCCTGTCCAGAGGAATGTTAATACATCCAGTCAGGAGCAGAATGGTGCGTCTGTTCAGGATGGTGCTGCACAGGATACGGAGAATGGAGAGGGGGAGAGCGCCACATGAAAACATTACTGATCATTGCGATTGCATCCGCACTTGTCAATAACGTGGTCTTGAGCCAGTTTTTAGGGCTGTGTCCGTTTTTGGGGGTATCTAAAAAAGTTAAGACGGCGGCAGGCATGGGCGCGGCGGTTGTCTTTGTCATCACGCTTGCCTCTGCGGTTGCGGCAGTTATTTATCAATTTGTATTGGAGCCGAACGGACTTGCTTACCTTGAGACGATTGTTTTTATTCTTGTGATCGCGGCGCTGGTACAGTTTGTAGAAATGTTTTTGAAAAAATTCATGAAATCGCTCTACCAGTCGCTGGGGGTTTATCTGCCCCTCATTACAACAAACTGCGCGGTGCTTGGCGTGGCGTTGACAAACGTGCAGAAATCCTACGGCATACTGACTAGTGTAGTCAACGGATTTGCAACAGCGGCAGGCTTTACGATCGCGATTGTCATTCTTGCAGGAATCCGTGAAAAAACCGAGCATAATGATGTGCCGGAGTCATTTCGCGGCATGCCGATCACGATGATCACGGCAGGCTTAATGGCAATTGCTTTCTGTGGCTTTTCGGGATTACTTTGAAAGGGGGCAGGGTTTTCAATATGAATGCGATTATCATAGCGACCGCCCTGGTGGGCGGCATCGGATTGTTCATCGGATTATTTCTTGGCATTGCAGGTATCCGGTTTCAGGTTGAGACCGATGAGAGGGAAGAGGCAGTCTTGGCGGCGCTTCCCGGAAACAATTGCGGCGGCTGCGGTTTTCCCGGCTGTTCGGGTCTGGCGGCAGCAATTGCAAAGGGCGAAGCAGAAGTCAATACCTGTCCGGTCGGCGGTGAGGAAGTCGGAAAAAAGATCGCGGAGATCATGGGAGTGGAGGCAGGAGAAAGTGTGCGGATGGCAGCTTATGTCAAATGTGCCGGAACCTGCGATAAGACCGCGGTAGATTATGAATACCACGGCGTTGAAGATTGTAATATGCTCACGTTCATGCCGAACGGCGGACCAAAGTCATGCAATTATGGATGTCTTGGATATGGTTCCTGTGTAAAAGCCTGTCCGTTTGACGCAATTCATTTAGAAAACGGCGTGGCGGTCGTGGACAGGGAGAAGTGTAAGGCATGCGGTAAATGTGTTGCCGCCTGCCCGAAGAAACTGATCGAATTGATTCCGTATGATGCGCCGTATATGGTGTCATGCAGTTCGAAGGATAAGGGACCCCTGACGATGAAAGTGTGTCAGGCCGGCTGTATCGGCTGCGGACTTTGCGCAAGAAACTGTCCGTCGGGCGCGATCACCGTGGAAAATAATATCGCGCATATTGATCAGTCGAAATGTACAGGCTGTGGCTTGTGTAAAGAAAAATGCCCGAAGAAGATCATTTTAGAAGTCCACGGAAGCTGACGCCGTGAAAGGAGACTGTAATAGGGAATCGTTTTTTCGCGGGGGCATTTGATTTTTGATGAACGGGCGGGGTGTGTCCTGCCGATTTTCTGCGGGATGTGTTACCTAAGTCCGCTCGAATAGTGAAGTTCGTAATCGTCGGTGATAAACAGTGCTTCCGTGTCGGAAAGGGATTCTATGAGTGCCATTCCGTCGGAAAGACCGAGGAGGAAGCAGGCAGTGCTGAGTGCGTCGGCGTCTGTGGAAGAATCCGTGATAATGGTAACGGATAAAAGACTGTTTTCTGCAGGGTATCCTGTCCGGGGGTCAAGGATATGGTGATAACGAACGCCGTCTGCCTCAACAAAGCGTTCATAAACGCCGGAGGTGACGACGCTCTGATCGCGGATGGAGAGCGTTGTGATCATGTCCCCGGTTTGACCGAACGGATACTGGACTGCGACACGGAATGGGTTTTTGTCCGGTCTGCTGCCGATGCATAAAATGTTGCCGCCAAGGTTGATGATGGCGCTCGTCACATTTTTAGAAACCAGATAGTCACGGATGCGGTCGGCAATATAGCCTTTGGCGATAAAGCCTAAGTCGATCGCGGCATCAGGATCCGTCAGCATGACAGTTCCTGCCTGCTCGTCTATGACGATGCTGCGATAATCTATATGGGTGCATACGCTGGTAAGTGCGTCGGTATCCGGCGGGAGTGTTAAGGAAGTCTGACCGGGGGCTGACTGCGTGCCTGAGCCGGATGAGTCTTCATTGACTTCCGAATCAGCAGAGTCTTCATTGACTTCCGAATCGGAAGAGTCTTCATTGACTTCCGAATCGGAAGAGCCTTCATTGACCTCTGAATCGGCTGAACCTGCGGAGGCGGCATCATTCCCGAATCCCCACAAAAGAAGAAGCGGTGTGATCGTCGGATCAATCAGTCCTCCGGTCAGTTCTGCGTAGGAACATGCTGTCCGGATCAGGGAAAGTGTTTCCGGATGAACTGTGACAGGGGTGCCGGCGGCGTCATTGATCTTTGCAATATCGCTGCCCGGAGCCGTGCGGTCAAATAATGCATCATAGTGCTCACAAAGGGCAAAGATGTCATCAAACAGCGGGGAGAGCCGTTCGCTTTCCCCGTATAACGTAATGGTGATCACGGTATCAAAGTAAAACCCGTTTCTGACGACGGGTTCTTTTTTTGACCCGCAGGAGGACAAAAGGACGGCGGCAGTAAAAAGAAATAGGACAGGAAGCAGAAAAATCCGTTTTTTGATAGATTGTCTCATAAGTGAACCTCTGTTATAATGGATAAAAATGAAATCATAATTATCATAGCAGAAGAAGGAGAAAAGTACAATTGCGAGACTTTGATGATAAAAATCGTTCGATATCTCTGGCGCGCATGACTGTGTTTATGGGACTTATCATGGCAGGTATTCTTGTGACAGTGCTGGCCTTAAATGAGGGTGACAGCGCCGGTACGAGGCATACGGCAGGGCAGCAGCCGAATAAAATTACGGATTTGGGAGAGGATACGAATGCGCCTCCTGCACCTGAGCAGCCGGGCGGCACATTTACTTATAGCGGGGATGACCGCACGTCGGATGAGCTTGATATTTGGGACGAGGATTATGCCGAGATCTTAAGAGTGACGCCGACTTCGCCGCCTGTACAGTCAGGGAGCGGGGCACAGGCTGACCGCTATCATACGAAGATCACCTACGCGGATGGAACGCAGGAGTGGGTGCTCATCAGTTCCCTGATCAAAAAGAATACTTACGATCTGTCAGGTTTTTCCTATCAGCGCCCGATCATGAGCTATTACGATGAGGATCGTAAAATATCTTATGCCGGTGCAGTGATCAGCTCGGATCAAAACTATGTGGATTATATCAAACTGAAAAGAGCCGGTATCGAGTTTGTGATGCTGCGTATGGGGCTTCGGGATGAAGAAAGCGGCGAACTGAAGGTGGATACAACGTTTGGGCAGAATATGAAAGATGCAGTGGACGCGGGACTGAATGTCGGAATCTGGTTTTACAGTGAGGCGGCAAACGAGGAAGAGGTTATGGAAGAAGCGCAAATGGTGATAGAAGCCATAAGCGGCTATGATGTTTCCTATCCGGTCGTGTTTGTGACCGATGCACAGGGACAGCGGGCTGGGGCACTGACGAAAGCGAAACGTACGGAACTGGCGCTTCAGTTTTGTCATGCGATTGCCGGGGCGGGCTATCTTCCGATGGTCGGCGCCAATAAAGAAACATTGATTTTAGATTATGATCTGACAAAGCTGTCCGAAGCTGCCATATGGCTGCGCGAGGGCGGTGATCTGCCTGATTATCCCTATAGCTATACAATTTGGAGCTACTCGCAGCATGAAGAGATCGAGGGGATTGCAGGAGATGCGGAATTGTGCATTAGTTTTCAAAATTACGCCGAATAAAAGAAGTGGAATGCATACAGGAAGGAGTGCATAGAAATGTTGGAGCTGCGAAACGTCTCCTATGAAGTGGAAGGCGAGAAGGGTGACAATAAAGAAATATTAAGACAGATCAGCTATGTGTTTGATAAGCGTTTTACCGCGATCACCGGACCGAACGGCGGTGGAAAATCGACGCTGGCAAAGCTGATCGCGGGAATCATCATGCCTACGGAGGGTGTGATTCTTTTTAACGGTAAGGATATCACGAACATGTCGATCACAGACAGGGCGAAGGCAGGCATCAGTTATGCGTTTCAGCAGCCGGTACGGTTTAAGGGAATTACGGTCAAGGATCTGATCACGCTTGCCGCGGGCAGGAAACTGACGACTGCGGAGGCGTGCGTATACTTATCCGAAGTTGGGCTTTGCGCGCGCGATTATATTTCCCGTGAGGTCAATGCGTCTTTATCCGGAGGAGAATGCAAGCGGATCGAGATCGCGATGATCATGGCGCGTCAGACCGAGCTTTCTGTATTTGATGAGCCGGAGGCAGGGATCGATCTTTGGAGTTTCCAGAATCTGATTCAGGTATTTGAACGGATGTATGAAAAAATCAACGGCAATATCATTATTATTTCCCATCAGGAGCGAATCTTAAATATTGCAGATGAGATCGTTGTGATTGCAGGCGGGCAGATCATACAGAGCGGAAGCAGGGAAACAATCCTGCCGACCCTGTTAAATACTCCGAACGCGGCGACAAACTGTCAGGCATTGGATCAGGCGATAGAACCAAAGGAGACGTGTACAGGGCGGCAGCCGGAAAGGAGCGTGGCGGATAATGGATGAGATACAAAAGGTATTGTTAGAGCAGGTTGCAGATCTGCATGAGGTACCCGCAGGCGCTTATAATATCCGGTCAAACGGCTCTCTTGCCGGCCGCAACACGACGGCAAATATTGATATTGTGACGAAACAGGATGAGCCCGGTATCGACATCATCATCAAACCGGGTACGAAAAATGAGAGCGTGCATATTCCGGTGCTGCTCAGTCAAAGCGGCATCAAGGAAACTGTATATAATGATTTTTATATCGGAGAGGATTGTGACGTCACGATCGTGGCAGGCTGCGGCATTCACAATGGCGGGAAGGAAGCGTCGGAACACAGCGGGATCCACCGCTTTTTTGTAAAAAAGAACGCAAGAGTGCGCTATGTGGAAAAGCATTACGGGCAGGGTGACGGCATGGGCGGACGCATCATGAATCCGACGACTGAGATCACGCTTGACGAGGGTGCGCATATGGAGTTGGAGATGGTGCAGATCAAGGGGATTGATTCTACGCACCGGAAAACACAGGCGCATTTGGCACAGGGCGCGTCGATGATCGTCAGGGAAAAACTGATGACGCACGGCACACAGTATGCGAGAAGCGATTTTGAAGTGGAGTTAAACGGTGCGGGATCCACCGCAGATGTCGTATCGCGCTCCGTGGCAAAAGAGCAGTCCAAGCAGGAGTTCCATGCGAATATTGTCGGGAACGACGCGTGTTCAGGGCATACGGAATGCGATGCCATCATTATGGATGGTGCATCGGTAACGGCGCTTCCGGCTCTGACCGCAAATCATGTGGATGCCGCGCTGATCCATGAGGCGGCGATCGGCAAAATCGCAGGAGAGCAGCTGATCAAGCTGATGACGCTCGGTTTGACGAGAGAGGAAGCTGAGGAACAGATCATCAGCGGTTTTTTGAAATAGAAGAAAACAATGGAACGCGGCGGTTGGGGAGGCGGCAATGAAGAAGAGAAGGGCGTTGAATCAGATTAGGGTCAGATGGGTATGGATAATCGTTTTGCTGCTGCTTTTGACGGCTTGCGGAAAAAAAGAACAAACCGGTGCGGATTCGTATGCGGCAGGCGCGGAGAATGAAAGCGCTTCGACGGAGGAACGGAACGGTGCGGCGCAAGAAAATCCGGCGGAGGAAGAACAAACCGGTGCAGGCGGAAGCGCCATGCGGGATGAAGAAGGTACTGACGGGGAAGGACGCGGGGGAGCCGCATCCGCCGGACAAGGTGTGGGAACAGGAAATGGACCGCATTTGGAAACGGACGGCATGCAGGAGGGAGTAAGCAGGGAAACCGGAGCTGTGCGAAACGGGCAGAACCCGGACGGTGAAGCGATGCAGAATGGCGGAGAGCCGGACGGAGGAACGGCGGGCAGCGGAACGGACACGGAATCCGGTATTGCACAGAGCGGACAAAACGGACAGGGTGCAGACGGAGAAAGAACGGGCAACGGACAGAGTCAGGGAACAGCACAACAAAATCAGGCAGGCGTGCCGCAGCCATCTGCGGCGGGGACTACACCGTACGGCGCACATGGGACCCTGTCTGTGAATGGTACGCAGCTTGTCGATACATACGGGGCGCCGTATCAGCTGCGCGGCGTCAGCACGCATGGTCTTTCATGGTTTCCGCAGTACGCTAATAAAGAGGCGTTTCGCACGATGCGCGACGAGTGGGGCATAAACGTCGTGCGTCTTGCCATGTATACGGCAGAAAACGGCGGTTACTGTGTAGGTGATCAGAATAACAGAAACCGTCTAAAACAGTTAGTCTATGACAGTGTGGATGCGGCGGCGGAGCTCGGGATGTATGTGATCGTGGACTGGCATGTGTTAAATGACCGAGATCCGAATACTTATACTGATCAGGCGATTGCTTTTTTCAGAGAGACGGCGGAGCGCTATGCTTCTTACGGAAATGTCATTTACGAGATCTGCAACGAGCCAAACGGCGGTGTGTCGTGGCAGAGTGTCAAGAGCTACGCAGAGCAGGTCATTCCGGTCATACGGGAATACGATGCGGATGCGGTGATCATTGTCGGGACGCCGACATGGTCGCAGGACGTGGATAAAGCTGCGGAAAATCCGATTACAGGATATCAGAATATCATGTATGCGCTTCATTTTTATGCCGATACGCACAGGGACGGTCTGCGGCAAAAAATGGTGAATGCAATCGGAGCCGGGCTGCCTGTTTTTGTATCGGAATACGGAATCTGTGATGCGTCGGGAAACGGTGCGGTCAATGTTTCGGAGGCGGACAAATGGGTCCGTGCCATGGATGATAACGGCGTCAGCTATTGCATTTGGAATCTGTCTAATAAATCGGAGACATCGGCGCTCATCCGTTCAAACGTGACGGCGGCAAGCGGTTGGTCATATGAAGATTTAAGCGACAGCGGAAAATGGTTTGTGGACATGATGGGCGCGGATCATGCGGTGATCGGGAGTACCGGAAGCGGCAATAGCGGAACGCCAGACAATGGAAGTAACAGCTATGGAGGCGGCAATACGGACAGCAGTGAGAATAGCGGAAACGCGGCGCAGGGAAACGGTAATAACGGGGCTGCGAATAGTGGAAATGCGGCTGACGATGGCGAAAGCAGCAGTGCCGCAAATGGCAGTGCACCGGCGAATATCACAAGCGATGCGTCAGATTCCCTTCAGGCATCGTTATCACTTTCCAATTCATGGGAGACGGACGGAAAGCATTATTATCAATACAGTCTGGAATTAACAAACGGGTCGGCAGCAGGCGTAAACGGATGGACTTGTGAGATCACATTTGACCGCAGTGTGAGCGTCAACCAGTCGTGGTGCGGCGGCTTTGCGGTATCCGGCAGCAGCTTAACGATCACACCGGAGACTTATAACGCCGCGATTGAAGCCGGCGCATCCCAAAACAATATCGGTTTCATTTTGGAGACAGACGGGACGCTTACCGTCACGGGAATTTCATGCCGCTAAACGATACAGATCGTGCGGATCACAGGTAATGCAAATGGCAGTAAAGAATTTATGATTAAATCTATAATCGGGATTTGCAGGGGCATTGAAAGGAGAAAATTCTTGGACATTAAAGGTAATAAATTGACTCCCGGTATATACAAGAATTTAAGTGATGGTGAAAAAGATATGTTAGCTCAAAACATCGCTTTGTTCTTAAGAGAACTGCACTCGATTGCGTTACCTGATATAGAGGGATTGGAATCAGATATCATGGATGATTATCGTGGCGACTATGATGCTTTAAGGGAGACGATCTATGATAAAATACCTGATAAATCAAAAGTTACGCTTTTGCTCGTATTGCTGCTAGAAAAGAAGCGGCTCAAATTCAGTTTATAGAGTCGTTAAATTGCTGCAAATCAGGTGATTTTGTAGAAATATAATTTATATTTTCAATTTATACACTGGGAACACTTTTCCGAAAAGGGAGAATTTTTATTGAGGCAGAGGTATACGTATGAATGTGGGAGAATTTTCCAATCGTTATCAGGTAAAGAAGCTGACTGAGAACGACGCTGAAATTGTTTATTCACTTTGTAAACAGAACCGTTTCTATTATGAGTTCTGCCCGCCGCCTGTGACAATAGAAAGCATTTGTGAGGATATGCGGAAACTGCCGCCGAAAAAAAGCAGTCACGATAAGTATTATATTGGCTGGTTTGATGACGGACGGCTGATTGCGGTTATGGACTTGATTGACGGTTATCCCAATGCACAGACAGCATTTATCGGCTTTTTTATGACAGACGTATCTGTTCAGGGAAATGGGGTCGGAAGCGCCATCATGAAGGAGCTTTGCGCATATCTTTGCACGCATCATTATGCCGCGGTAAGACTCGGGTGGGTCAAAGGCAATGTGCAGAGCGAATCATTCTGGCATAAAAATCATTTTGTTGAAACGGGCGTTACCTGCGAAACAGACGGGTATATCGTGATCGTCGCGCAGCGGGAATTAAAAAAGAATCAAATGTGAAAAGATTTTTCATTTTTATGAATTTCTCTTCGCACGTCATTGCAGTAAACGGTTCTGACAGGAAGGAATTAGTATGCCGCTGAGAAAATTTAGACTGCATTCAAAAAATAACACTGGAAAAGTGTTATTTTTATGGTATAATCTAAAACAGATGTTATAAAACAAATGTTTTAGATTAGTGCGATGCTAAGAGCAAAGCTCAGACGGGCAGGATATGAGAGGGGGAAAATCATGCCGCCAAAAGCGAAATTCGAAAAAGAAGAAATCATAGAAGCCGCACTTACACTCGTGCGCAGGGAGGGCTTTTCAGCGCTGACGGCAAGGGCGCTTGCGGGAGAACTTGGCAGTTCTCCGCGCCCGATCTTTACCGTGTTTCAAAGTATGGAAGAGGTGCAGGACGAGGTATTGAAGGCTGCGCGGGAACACTATAACGGGTATGTCAGAAAAGGCCTGGCAAAAACGGATGGTCCGCGCTTTAAGGGAGTGGGAGAACAGTATATCCGATTCGCCGTGGAAGAACCGAAATTATTTGCCTTATTGTTTATGAGGGAGCAGGGCGGACAGCCGGATATCGATAATATCCTGCCGGTGATTGATGAGAATTATGAAGAAATTTTGAGTTCGATCGTGGAGGGATATGGCATATCCGGTGCGGATGCAGGGCGGCTTTATGAGCATCTGTGGATTTATACGCATGGAATTGCAACATTGCTTGCGACAAAAACCTGCTGTTTTACACCGGAGCAGATCGGTAAGCGGATGACAGAAATTTTTACCGGGTTGTTAAGGGAAATCAAAAACAGTAGAAAATAATGGGGGGAACAAATCAGTGATAACGCTTGAAAACGTGACAAAAGCGTACGGGAGCGGAGAAAGCCGTACGCAGGTATTAAAAGGAACCAGTCTTAGCCTGGAGGATCATGATTTTGTGGTGATTCTGGGTGCATCCGGTTCCGGAAAGTCCACCTTGTTACATGTGATGTCGGGTCTGGAAAAACCGGATACAGGTACGATCTGTTATGACGGGAAAGATATCACCGGATTCTCGGACGATCAGCTGACGCAGTTCAGAAAAGAGCATATCGGTTTTATATTTCAACAGTATTATCTGCTTCCGAATATGACGGTGGACAAAAATGTGAAAATGGGCGCTGATCTTGCAGGAAACGCGGATTATGCAGAAATGATCGAAGCAGTCGGACTGAAAGAAAAACGATACAAATATCCGAACCAGTTATCGGGCGGGGAACAGCAGAGAGTATCGATTGCCAGAGCGCTTGCCAAAAAGCCGGATGTGCTTTTTTTAGACGAACCGACAGGAGCGCTGGATGAGGAGACCGGAAGAAGCGCGCTTGATTATATCTGCCGGCTTTATGAGAAGTATGGCTATACGATCGTGATGGTAACGCATAATCAGAATATTGCGGAAATGGCACACCGGGTTGTGATCATGAACAGCGGCCGGATTTCCGACATTCGCATGAATGAGACGGTAAAGACTGCCTATGAGATTGGGTGGTGATGGATATGATCGTAGGAATAAAAGATGCGGTAAAACTGGTCAGCATTTCGATCATCTGTGCTTGTGCGGTTCTTGTCTGTACCATGTTTATCAATTACGGGACGGATCTTTCGTCGGTAAAGGCGCTGCTTACGACCGAGCAGGAGAGGATCTTTTATGATGCGCAGACGGCGACTGCACGGGTCGTCTGGCTGATCACCGGAGGATGCCTGCTCATGACCTCGGTTGTTACGTTATTATTTTACATAAAATACTATATTGATGCACATAAAAAAGAACTCGGTATCTTAAAGGCACTCGGTTATGGAAACGGCAGGATTGCCGCAAGCTTCTGGATATTTGGAAGCAGCGTTTTTACAGGGGCGGCAGCAGGGTATTTTGGTGCGCATCTGCTGATGCCGGCGATGTACCGGCTTCAAAACAAGGATGCGGTTTTGCCTGAGGTCTCGGTTCGCTTTCATCCGCTTTTGTTTGTATGGATGGTGGTTTTGCCGACGATGTTTTTTTCTGTTCTTTCTGTGTTTTATGCGCGTCTTCGGTTAAAAGTATCTGCGCTCAGTTTGCTTCGGGGAGAGGGAGCGCCGGAAAAAGGGGAAGCAAAACATTTTGGGAAAAACCGTGCGAAGAAAGCCTGCGGCGAGGGCGTACTAGAACAGAAAGCGGAGGCAGAAATGATCAGATCCGGTAAACATGCAGCTTCTGCAAAATCTGGTTTCATCAGCGAACTGAAACGCGCGACTTTATGGGGAAAGAAAAGCCTGCTGTTTTTCATTGTTTTTTCAGCATTCTGCTTTTCTGCCATGACACAGATGTCATTCAGCATGAAGGAGTTATCGAGCGGTATGATGGGCGCGATGATCATGGGCATCGGTCTGATTCTGGCTGTGACTACGCTGTTTTTGGCAGTAACGACACTCGTGCGCGGTAATGCAAAGACAATCACAATGATGCGTACATTCGGCTATTCTCAGCGGGAGTGCTGTAATGCATTGCTCGGTGTATATCGTCCGGCAGTGTATATGGGTTTTGCGGTCGGGACTGTTTATCAGTATGGTCTGCTCCGTCTGATGGTCGATATTGTGTTCCGCAATATGGAAGGCATGCCTGCCTATCATTTCCATGTACCGAGAATGCTTGTTTCGCTGGTATGCTTTTTGGTGTTATATGAGGTAATGATGTATGTGTATTCCGAAAAAATGAGACGGATCTCCATAAAGGAGATCATGATGGAGGCAGAGTGAGAAATTCTATCCGAAAAAGGCATGTACATGCGGCATAGATATCATATCGGCGCAAGCCGTGCCACCGTTTCCGAGATCATGAGCGCGTCATACAGCTCTGCATACTTAGACGGCGTAACCGAGTCAATATAATTTTGCATAAAGCTGCGCGTAAACCCGTTTTTCCTGAGGGTATCGGCAGCTTTATTGTATGCAATGGCGGCTTCGATTTCCGTGCGGTACAGACCGATCACATAGCTGCTGCGGATATGGATGATGGCACGGTACATCGTGCGTCCGGATTTTTGCACGGAGCGCACGCCGTGATAGCGGTTGATGATCTCAATATTTTCATAGCGGAAATCGCAGGTGTCGCCGTTAATGAAACGATAGTCGCGCCCAGAAACGGCGTAGGGCTTAATTCCGTAACGGCTGTTTAAGGAAACCTGCATACCGTAATCAGCAATAAAATAATGTCCGCCGCGTTTCATGATCTTGTGTGAAGCATAATAGAACAGGTCGTCCGTATCGAATTTGAATACGGTCTCGCGCGATAGAAAATATAGAAAATAGCGTGGATAAGCATAAATGGGACTGCCAAAATAATATTGGTTGTCACGGAAATTCATGAGCGTGACGTATTTTTCAAACGAAAGAAAACGTGGTTTGTAATCTGCACTGAAACAGAGGGAAGGAGTATCCAGAAGCATCCGGGCTTCGCGGTAAGCATCACCTGCAGCATGCCCGGTTGCAAAACTTCCAAGGGAAATATGTTTTTGCCGATATGTGACGGAAGCGCGGTAATACACGCTTCCGTCTTTTTTTTTCGCCAAAAAAACGCCTTTTGTGACAGACATAGAATGCTCCTTTATAAAAATTCATCTTTTTTAGTATATCATTTGGACAGGCAGAATACAATTTAAGTATGAATAAAAGATGGACAGAACAAAAATATGTGATTCATTTTCTTTTGAGCGTGATGGTGCTTGGAGTGTGTGTTGGTGTATCTTATGGACTCGCATGCTGCCAGACGAAAGGACCCCGGGATAAGGAGGCGGGGCTTGTCAAGGCTGTCAGTGAGGTGGACGAGCGTTACACTGCTTACAGAGCTTCTGATCAGCGCGTGATCGAGATCGGGCTGCTTGCCTGTTCGGAAGATGGTGTAGGTGACATTGCCACAGTGGATATGAGAAATGCAGGGAGCATGGATGCAGGAACCGGAGCGTTTCTTACTGTGGAGGACGGCGCAGAGCAGTCGCTGGGTGCGGAAGGACATGCCGAAACCGTGCAGGAAACGGAAATCATGCACTCTGAAGCAACGCAGGAAGCGGAGCCCATGCAGCCGGAAGCCGAACAGGATCTTGCGCGTGCGGATACGGAGAACGCGCAGAGCGCACAGACTTTGCAGACTCCGCAGGACGGCGGAACCGCAGAGACTTCACCGGAGCAGGAATCCGCGGATGCAGAGACAATCGGACAAGCCATTGTCGTGTCAGCGGAAGATTATGAAGCGCTCCTGCGTATTGTGCAGGCGGAAGCGGGGAATGAGGATACAAAGGGAAAGATCCTTGTTGCCAACGTTGTGCTAAACCGTGTGGCGGATGAAAGATTTCCCGATAGCATTTATGATGTTGTGTTTCAGCGCTCAGGCGGAAAGGCACAGTTTTCACCGATTGCCAGCGGAAGTTACTATAAGGTTGTTGTTTCAGATGATACAAGGGATGCCGTTGACCGGGCATTGGCAGGAGAGGACTACTCCGAAGGCGCGTTGTTCTTTGCGGCACGTCGTTATGCGGGAAGCAGTCAGATGCGCTGGTTTGACGAATGTCTGACAAAGCTGTTTAGTTACGGCGGTCATGAATTTTTTACAAGATGAAAAATACAACGTTGTATCACGGACTCTTTTGTGCTACACTAGGCATGAATTGTGAAATGCAAAGAATTGACAGATCACGGGTCTGTCGGTTCATGGATTTGAACATACATGGCTTTCAGGTTGAGCCGGAACATGAAAAGAAAGTATTTTCCGTGCGGGCATAAACCTTTAGAATGTGCGGACAGCAGACAGGAGAGACGAGATGGACGTTTTATACAAAAGTACGAGAAGCAATTCTGCACCGGTGACGGCATCGGCAGCGATATTGAAAGGACTTGCCGAAGACGGCGGATTGTTCGTTCCTGAGCGGATTCCGAAGCTTACGCTTTCGATGGAGCAGCTTTCGGGCATGAGTTATCAGGAGACTGCCTATGAAGTCATGAGACTGTTTTTGACGGATTTTACTGAGGATGAGTTAAAGAAGTGCATTGCAGGCGCCTATGATTCCAAGTTCGATACAGAGCAGATCGCTCCGCTCCGGGAAGCGGACGGTGCATATTATTTAGAACTGTTTCATGGAAAAACGATTGCGTTTAAGGATATGGCGCTTTCGATCCTGCCTCATCTGATGCTGACTGCGGCGAGAAAAAATCAGGTAAGCAACGAGATCGTGATCCTGACCGCAACATCCGGCGATACCGGAAAAGCAGCGCTTGCAGGGTTTGCAGATGTGAAAGGGACGAGGATTATTGTCTTTTACCCGAAGAACGGCGTCAGTCCTGTGCAGGAAAAGCAGATGGTAACGCAGAAAGGCGATAATACGTGTGTGGTCGGCATTCATGGCAATTTTGATGATGCGCAGACCGGCGTGAAAAAGCTGTTTGCGGATAAAGAGCTTGCGGCGCTGATGGAAGAAAAGGGATTTCAGTTCTCATCCGCGAATTCGATCAATATCGGCAGGCTTGTCCCGCAGGTCGTATATTATGTGTATGCATATGCCAGACTGTATGCGCAGGGGACAGTGAAAGAGGGCGAACCAGTCAATGTGGTGGTTCCGACAGGTAATTTTGGAAATATTTTAGCGGCATTTTATGCGAAAAACATGGGGCTGCCGATTGCAAAGCTTATCTGTGCCTCTAATGAGAATAAGGTGCTGTATGATTTTTTCCGCACTGGGAATTATGATAAAAACCGTGATTTTGTGCTGACGAGTTCTCCGTCAATGGATATTTTGATTTCCAGCAATTTAGAGAGACTGATTTATCGTCTCGCGGGAGAGGATGCTGACAAAAATGCGGCGCTGATGAAGCAGTTATCCGCAGAAGGGCAATACAGCCTGACACCGCAGATGGAAGAACAGCTCTCAGACTTTTATGGTAATTATGCCTCCGAGGAGGAGACGGCACAGATGATCTCGTCGCTTTACCGCAAGACGGGATATATCATTGATACGCATACGGCAGTTGCCGCGAAGGTTTATGAAAAGTATCAGGCTGAGACAGGGGATGAAACAAAAACTGTGATTGCGTCCACAGCGAGTCCGTTTAAGTTTACGAGAGCCGTGATGCAGTCAATTGATGAGAAGTACGCCAAAGAGGATGATTTCGCACTGGCAGATAAGTTGTCGGAGCTTGGCGGCATGAAAATTCCCTCAGCGATCGAAGAGATCCGTACCGCGCCCGTAAGACATACAAAAGTCTGTGAAAAGGATAAGATGAAGGCGGTCGTGAAAGAGATCCTCGGATTGGAATAAATGAAATCAAAAAAGAGAAGTTTATAAACGATATTGGAAGAGCGGCAGGGTTTGCAAACCAGCGAATCAGTCTGAAAAGTGAGAGGCGGAAAACAGGATTTTCCGCCTCTCACTTTTTGCAGTAAACAATATAGATGCCGCTTTTTAACGTTCCCGCATCGGAACATAATCCAGATCGGGACCGATCGCTTTATAAGCGGGACGGATGATCTTTCCATTGTTGGCAAGCTCTTCCATCAAATGTGCACTCCAGCCGGAGATACGGCCGATCGCAAACATTGGTGTGAAAAGTTCTGACGGAATATTCAGCATATTGTAGACGAAGCCTGAATAAAAATCCACATTGATGCTGACGCCTTTGTAGATCTGACGTTCCTGGGCAATGATCTGCGGTGCGAGCCGTTCGACGGCACTGTACAGGCCGAACTCCTTCTGCATACCCTTTTCTCCGGCAAGCTTTTTTGCAAACTCCTTTAAGATTTCGGCACGCGGATCGGATTTGGAATAAACGGCGTGACCGAGACCGTAGATTAAGCCGGAGTGGTCAAATGCATCTTTATGTAGTAGTTTTTTCAGATATTCGGAAATCTCGTCTTCATCTTCCCAGTCGTTCACATTCTGCTTCATATCGGCAAACATTTTTACGACTTTGATATTGGCGCCGCCGTGCCGCGGTCCTTTCAGGGAACCGATCGCCGCAGCCATGACCGAATAAGTGTCGGTTAAGGAAGAGGAGACGACGTGCGTGGTAAAGGTCGAATTGTTACCGCCGCCGTGTTCCATATGCAGGACAAGCGCGATATCAAGCAGCTTTGCCTCAAGCGGCGTATAACTGCTGTCGGGTCTTAAGACGCGCAGAATATTTTCTGCCGCTGACAGCTCCGGGTCGGGGCGGTGGATATAGAGGCTGTTGCCGTCATGATAATGGCTGTATGCCTGATAGCCGTAAATAGATAAAAGAGGAAACAGGCTGATGAGCTGCAGGCATTGGCGCAGCACGTTCGGCAGAGAGGTATCGTCTGCGCGATCGTCGTAAGAGTATAGTGTCAGGATGCTGCGCGCCAGGGTATTCATCATATCGCGGCTCGGTGCTTTCATGATGATATCGCGTACGAATCCGGTCGGCAGCGTGCGGTACTCGGAGAGCATGGAACAAAAAGAAGAAAGCTCGCCGGGCGTTGGCAGTTTGCCGAATAAAAGGAGGTAAGTAACCTCCTCGAAACCGAAGCGGTTCTCGGAAGTAAAGCCCTTCACCAGATCTTTGATATCGTAGCCGCGGTAGATCAGTTCACCGGGGGCGGGGACGGAAACGCCGTCTACGATCTTTGTCGCGCGGATCTCAGAGATATTGGTCAGACCTGCAAGCACGCCTTTTCCATTGATATCGCGAAGTCCTCTTTTGACATCATATTTCGTAAACAACTCTGTATCAATCTCGCCTGCGGCTCTAGAAAGTTCCGAAAGGCGCAATAATTCTGGTGTGATTTCGGAGAGTTTTTGTTCATCCATTGTGCATACCACCTTTCTAAATCATAAATTGTTGTGGGAAATACCACGGAAAAAACCGGAAGCATGGATGGCGAAGAATCGTCAGGAAAAGCACGCCTCCCGTTAGGAAACTGTTATGTAAACGATATAGAACATTATCATGATACCATGTTTTACATGATCTGTTCAACATAAAAATTGCAGATTTAGAAACATTTAAGAAAGTAGCGCTTATTTTGTTTGGAAAATGATTGATTTTCCTAATCTTTTATGCGATAATTGGGCTTAGCGTAAAGCAAATCATATCAAAGATCAAAGGAGGACAAACATGTCAACAAAAGCTTATTATCCTATCAATGAGATAGGCGCAGGAAAGCCTGGCTTTTCCAAGACACGCTCTATCATTGAGGCCGCTTTTTACGGCAATAATGTAGTGAAGGTCAACACCTTAAAGGAGGCTTATGAGCTTGCAAAGAATTCCCCGGGAACGATCGTGACCGATATGCCGGTATACAGAGGCGAGGAATTCGGACTCGAGAGTGATGCAAAAGTTCTTCTTTTTAATGATGGAGCCGTAACCGGGCGTTATGCGGCAGCACGCCGTATCAAAGGTCAGGCCGGTGTGGATTCCGCCAAGTTGGATAAGGTTGCAATGGATGCGATCTATGAGACGCGTTGGAAAACCATGTACCATGCGCAGGTATTCGTAGGACTGGATCCTGAGTTTATGGTAAAGGCTCATCTGCTGATTCCCGAAGGTGAGGAGAATCTTCTTTATAACTGGATGCTGAACTTCCAGTATATGTCCGATGAGTATGTCAAAATGTATAAAGAGTCCCAGCCGGTCGGCGGCGGCAAAGAGCCGGATATCTATATCTTCTCCGATCCCCAGTGGACTCCGCAGGAGCGTCCGGATGTGGATTACAGCTGCTTAAGCGATCCGCTTACACTCTGCTATTTCGACACGGATGAGAACTGTGCGTGCATCTTAGGTATGAAGTATTTCGGCGAGCACAAGAAGGGCACGCTGACGATGGCATGGGCACTTGCGAATAGAAACGGTTACGCATCCTGCCACGGCGGACAGAAAGAGTATACGCTTGCGGACGGTTCCAAGTTCGTTGCTTCCGTATACGGCTTATCCGGATCAGGAAAGTCCACATTAACGCATGCAAAGCATGGCGATAAGTATCCTGCGATCAAAGTGCTTCATGATGACGCATTCATCATCAACACGGACACCTGTGCGTCGGTTGCGCTTGAGCCTACTTATTTTGATAAGACGGCAGATTATCCGACAGGCTGCCCGGATAACAAGTACTTATTGACGGCACAGAACTGCTCCGCGACGATGGATGAGGACGGCAAGATCCAGCTTGTTACCGAGGATATCAGAAATGGTAACGGACGTGCTATCAAGTCCAAATTATGGTCTCCGAACCGTGTGGATAAGATCGACAGCCCGGTCAATGCGATCTTCTGGATCATGAAAGACCCGACCATTCCGCCCGTTGTAAAACTGAAAGGCGCGGCACTCGCATCCGTTATGGGCGCAACGCTTGCAACGAAGACATCTACCGCAGAGCGTGTTGCGGCAGGTACGGACTTAAATGCAATCCGTATCGTACCTTATGCAAACCCGTTCAGAACCTATCCGCTTGTGAACGATTATGAGAAGTTCAAGAAGCTGGTTGAGGAGAAGAACGTTGCGTGCTACATCATCAATACCGGTGATTTCATGGGCAAGAAGTGCCAGAAGGAAGATACCCTCGGCATCCTTGAGACCATCGTTGAGGGCAAGGCAAGCTTTGAAAAGTGGGGACCGTTCGAGGATATCGAGATCATGAACGATTGGTCCGGCAAGACGGGTGATTTCACACCGAATCTTCAGGATAAGGATTATGTTGCGCAGTTAAAGAGCGCAATGGAGACCCGCGTAAAGTCGGTCAAGGATTTCGGCGAGAAGGCAGGCGGATTCGACAAGCTTCCTGACGAGGCCCTTGCAGCGCTTGAGAAGATCGTAAAAGAGATTGAGACGCTCTAAAAAACGGATTTTGATCTGAGAATCGAGGGTTGGAATCAACACAAAAGAGACTGTGATATGCGGCTGCATACACAGTCTCTTTTGAAAGTATTTGATTCTATTCAAAAAACCATGTGTAAAGATAAAAACGATAAAATCATATTTGGTATCGGAGGGATCATTGTTATGGCGGCTTTGCTGCCATATCTCCTTCTTGGCGGGAATATGGTGGTCCCCTTTCAGGATCAGCTTGACGGCGAAGTCTTATGCTATATGCTGCATGCAAAATATTTGTTTACCGGAACAACTGTATATCCGGAAATGATGAACGGCATATCCGCGAACGGTCTGTTTCCGCCGGCGCCGCTGCTTGTGCTGTTATATAAGATCATGAGTCCGCAGGCTGCATTTGTAACGAATCAGATCTTTTGCATGCTGACGGCATATGCCGGAATGGTTCTTTGTATGCATCAGGCAGTGAAAAACAGATTGATCGCCGTCTTCTGCGGCATCGTATTTGCGTATCTGCCAATGTTTTCGGTATATGGTCTGTGTCAGTACGGGCAGCCGGTTCTATTCTATGCTTTTTATCTGCTGTACAAAGGTCGGCACAAGCGGACCGCACTTGGTATCGTGATCCTGTACGGGTTGATGTCTTCCGTTGTTTTAGTCGGATATGCGATACTCGGAGTTGGGGCATTATTTCTCATATGGCTTGCATGGAAGCTCCGGCTGAGGGCGCATAAATGGGTGTTTATCGGCTGGTTGAGTCTGCTTGGGTGTTATCTTGTTACAAATTACCAATTACTGCTTCAGATATTTGGGATCGGCAGTCAGCAGACCAGTCATAAAGAAAATATCGTGCGATACGGACAGAACTTTGCAGAATCCTTCTATACGGTGTTTGTCAGGGGAACGCTCCATACACCGACGCATCAACAGTTCATTGCGGCGGCGACGATTCTGATCCTCATTTGTGGTGTGTCTGCATATGGACGGATGAAAAGAAGGATGCGTCTAGCAGTCCGTCTGCTCGGAGCGGGGCTTTGCTTTAATCTGTTCTGTGCGTTATTTTTTGCATTTTATCAGTCCGGTATGATGGCGGAGTTTAGAAATTCGGCTGGCGGGATCCTCAAAGAGTTTCAAGCAGACCGGATTTATTGGCTGACTGTATCTGTGTGGTATTTTCTGTTGGGATTGGATCTGTATCTGCTGTGGGAATGGTTAAGGTCCGGCATAAAAAACAAAAGGAAGATTTGTGCGGCAGCCGGGGGCGTGGGATTATCCGTCCTGCTATGCATATCAGCGGCAATCGTGTATTATTACAGTGATTTTAACAAGAACATACACAGATTAAGATCGGGTGAGTCCTATGAGCAGATTACATGGAATGATTTTTATGCGCCTGATCTGTTTGCGCAGATCGATGCTTTTATCGGGCGGGATAAATCGTCTTACCGGACACTGAGCTTCGGAATCTATCCGGCAGCTCCTTTATATAACGGATTTTACTGTCTGGACGGATATTCCAATAATTATGATCTTTCCTATATGAACGCATTTCGTGAGATCATTCATGGAGAGCTGGATAAGGATGAGGCTTTGCGCAAATATTTTGATGAGTGGGGATGCAGATGCTATGTCCTGTGCGCGCAGATGGGAATCAATCATTATCTGCTTCCGAAGGATACTGACGATTCCATTTGGGCTGGAGAAAAGCTTGCATTTGACACGGAGGCGGCCAAGAGACTTGGGGCATGGTATTTATTTTCTGCGGTCAGGATCCCAAATGCGGAGGAATTAGGGATGACGCTGCTGCGTGAAGAACCTTTTGAAACGCCGGACAGCTATTATGCCGTCTGGTTGTATGCTTTGTAAGAAGGCAGAAAACGTATGCGCTTTTTAGCGCATCCCATTCAGCATGACGGAGGAATGAAACGTCATGGTATCGTGGGTAAATCCCGCGCCGCCCCCGTACCTTTCCGCAATCTCATGCAGGATCGAAAGAACGAGTCCGTGGTGTTCCGGTTTTACGGAGAGATAGCGTCCGCCTTCTTTCTGAATGATGCCGTCAAAACCATTATCAACCGTGATCACGAACATCTTTCCGCGGCAGAGCATGTTCAGATGAATGAAGCGGTATGCTTCGGGAGCGCGTTCCGTTGCCTTCAGCGCATTTTCCAAAAGATTTTCGGTCAGAATGGAAAGATCGGTATCCTGTATGGAGAAAGAATCCGGAATATGAATATGGGCGGTCAGTTTTACGCCGCGTTCACCGGCAAGCGAGAAATAATGGCTTACCAGCATATTGATGATCGGATTAGAACAGAAATTTTCGACATGGATACTGTCTGTTTCCACCAGATAGCGGGAAAGATAGTCCCGTGCCTTTTCGGTTTCCCCGTTTTCCCAAAGTCCCTGCAAAGTGAGAAGATGATGCCGAAGATCATGGCGCTGCCTGCGGTTATATTCAATAATGTCTAAAATACGCCGGTACTGCTCGTCGCGGATATTGATCAGGTACTGTGAACGCAGATATTTTTCCAGGGCAATGTGCTGTGCATGGGCCCAAGCGTACATTTTGAACATAAGTGTACAGGTCAAACAATCGAAAAAGCATAATGGAGGGATTTATTGGAATGGTCATAGGTCTTGTAGCTGCACTGATCGTTGGCGTACTTACTGCAATATTATTTTGATCTGTCGCTCCGCAAAAAAGACTTGCAATCAACTGCATGTTATGATACACTATGCACGTTGCAGTAAAAAGATGGTCCTCTGTTACAGTTTGTATTAAGAACATCCCATATATCGTAAGGAGACAGAACAATGAATAACATGATTAAAGAAATCGAAGAAGAACAGTTAAAGAAAGAGGTTCCCAAGTTCAACGTCGGAGATACCGTGCGTGTATACGGTAAGATTAAAGAAGGAAACCGCGAAAGAATTCAGGTTTTTGAAGGAACCGTATTAAAGAAGCAGGGCGGAAGCAATCGTGCGACCTTTACTGTTCGTAAGAATTCCAATGGGATCGGCGTGGAGAGAACATGGCCGTTGCATTCTCCGAATGTGGAAAAGATAGAAGTTGTCCGCACCGGTAAAGTAAGGAGAGCGAAGCTGAATTACTTGAGAAACCGTGTCGGCAAGAAGGCAAAAGTGAAAGAGCTTGTAAAATAAGAAGCGGCGGATTTTGAGGAGGGACAGATACAACAGGTATCCGTCCCTTTTTAGGCTGAGGAAACCGGAGCCGTGAAAGATTTCAAACCAATAGGTGCATGATATGTCAGGCAGGAAGAGCAGATGTCCAAAAAAAAGGGATTGCATTTTTATCAGAAGAAAAAGAAATTGAATAAATCCGTGCTTCGTGAATGTGCAACCGTACTGTTTTGCATGGCGGCAGCGGTTTTGGCGGCATTTGTGATCGTGTATTGTATCGGCATTAAGACGAGTGTGATCGGGGATTCCATGAGCCCGACGCTGACCAACGGGCAGGAGATTTTGATCAATCAGCTCGTATACACGGTATCGTCGCCAAAGCGGGGGGATGTCATTGTTTTTTTACCGAACGGGAATACCAATGCGCATTTCTATGTCAAGCGGGTGGTGGGACTTCCGGGAGAGACCGTACAGATCCGCGGCGGACAGATTTTTATAGACGGCGAGCGCTACACCGGAAGGGAATATGACAAGATCTCCGATGCGGGGATCGCAGAGTATCCGGTGACACTTGAGAAAAATGAGTACTTTGTGCTTGGGGATAATGTAAACAGCAGTGAGGACAGCCGGTCTGCCAACATCGGTGTCGTGCATGGCGAGGACATTATCGGAAAGGCATGGTTTCACATGAAGGGCGACTTTGAAGGGATGGGATTTATTGAGTGACGTAATCCCTAAAAGACGCACAGAAAGGGAAATACAATGAACATACAATGGTATCCCGGTCATATGACGAAGGCAAGGCGCATGATGCAGGAGGATATGAAGCTGATCGATCTGGTGATCGAACTGGTCGATGCGCGTATTCCCTACAGCAGCCGTAATCCGGACATTGATGCGCTTGCAGGCGGGAAGTCGCGCGTGTTGCTGCTGAATAAGGCGGATCTTGCCGATGAGAAAAAAAATCAGCTCTGGGCGCAGTACTACCGCGAAAAAGGTTTTTTTGTCTTAGAGATGAACAGCAAAACGAGAAACGGCATGAAACGGCTGGGGGAACTTGTCAGGGAAGCCTGCAGGGAAAAAATTGAGCGCGACCGGCGCAGGGGGATTAAAAACCGCCCGATCCGTGCGATGGTGGCCGGTATTCCGAATGTCGGAAAGTCCACGTTTATAAACACGTTTGTCGGTAGAAGCCTGACAAAGACGGGCAACCGGCCGGGAGTCACGAAGGGAAAGCAGTGGATCCGGGTGAGTAAGGAGCTGGAGCTCTTGGATACACCGGGAATCTTATGGCCGAAATTCGAGGATGAGGCGGTCGGACAGCGTCTGGCATATATTGGTTCTATCAATGACCAAATCCTGCCGACGCAGGAGCTTGCGTATCAGCTGATTCTCTTTTTACAGAAAGAATATCCGCAGGCGCTAAAAGAACGCTATCAGATCGCGGAGGACGTCGATGCCGTGAATGTGCTTGAAGAGATCTGCAAACGGCGCGGCTGTTATAAAAAGGGAATGGAGCCGGACCATGACAAAGCGGCGGGGCTGTTGCTTGACGAGTTCCGCGGCGGGCAGTTAGGAAAAATGACGCTTGAAATTCCGGCAGAATCATTTTAATATAGAGATAAGGATATTCGATATTACGCGAGGTGCGGTCATGGAAGCCAGAGTGAGCCGCAAAAGAAGAAAATGTAACGGGATGAAGGGGTGCAGATGAAAAATAGAGATCGCAGAAAAAAACGGGAACAGGAAGAAGAACATAGACCGCTGACGCTTGGACAGGAGATCCTGCAAATGAGCATTTATCTGCTGATCGTGCTATGTCTGACATTTCTGCTGATTCATTATGTCGGACAGCGCACCCGCGTGCAGGGCGACAGCATGCGTCCGACACTGCACAACGGGGACAATCTGATCGTGGATAAATTATCATACCGGTTTCAGGATCCGCAGAGATTTGATATTATCGTTTTTCCCTATGAGCATAAGAAAAATACTTACTATATCAAACGGATCATCGGCATGCCGGGGGAGCAGGTGCGCATCGATCAGGACGGAACGATCTATATCAACGGGGAGGCTCTTGAAGAGGATTATGGCGCGGAAGTGATGAGGAATCCGGGGCGTGCGGTAACGGAGATCACGCTTGGCACAGATGAATATTTTGTGCTTGGCGATAACCGGAATAACAGCTCGGACAGCCGGGATCCGTCCGTTGGAAACATTCATCGCGACCGGATTATCGGGAAGGCGTGGATTCGCATTTGGCCGTTTTCCGACTTTGGATTTTTGAAGCATCAATAAGCATGACCGGCAAAAATCATACTCCTGTTTGTGCCGTAAAAGACGGAATGGGGATCAGGATGAATACGATCGAAGAAATGAAAGCGCAATTGCAGGCAGCCGCTGTTACAGAGCTGCCTGCTTTTATCAAAGAGCATGGGAAAGACGAACGAAAAAGCGTGCAGAATCTTGTTGCAAAGGCGCGCAGGCAGATCGAGGACCATGAAAAAGAATGCGTCCGCATGGAGCGGATGTTTGTGTATGAAAAGCAATATGCGGAGTACTCATATATCTGCGGGATTGACGAGGTGGGGAGGGGACCGCTTGCAGGACCTGTCGTGGCAGGGGCTGTGATCCTGCCGAAAGACTGTCATCTGCTTTATCTGAATGATTCGAAGCAGCTGACGGCAAAAAAGAGGGAAGAACTGTATCCGCAGATTATGGAACAGGCGGTTGCTGTCGGACTCGGATTCGTTTCACCCGAGCGGATCGATGAGATCAATATCTTACAGGCGACCTACGAGGCGATGCGGGAGGCTATTCATAAGCTGGGCGTAAAACCCGATATATTATTAAATGATGCAGTGACGATTCCACACGTAACGATCCGTCAGGTACCGATCGTTAAAGGAGATGCCAAGAGCGCCTCCATTGCGGCGGCGAGTATTGTTGCGAAGGTCACGAGAGACCGCCTGATGGCACAGTATGATGAATTGTATCCGCAGTACGGATTTGCATCAAACATGGGTTATGGAGCGTCGGCGCATATTGATGCGTTAAAAAAGTATGGTCCGACGCCGATTCACAGAAGAAGCTTTATTAAAAATTTTGTTTGACTGATAACAGAGAGCAGAAAACAGGAAGGTGGCATGGACGTATGAGCGTGAACCTGTCCGATTATGTGAGCGGCAAAAATACGGTCAGGGAAATAACGGCAGTGCGCGGCAGTGCGGAGACGACCGGTACACAGGGCAAGGGGGGGCAGGAGCTTCCGCTGAAAGCAGGAGAACAGCTTCGCGGCACTGTTGTTGAGGCGGATGCCGGCAAGGTTGTGATTGAGACAAAAGATCACGGCGTATTCACAGCGCGTTTAGAAAACGGCATGCAGGTAAATAAAGGCGATGTCATGGATTTTGAGGTGCGCGGCATGCAGGGACGGCAGATCACGTTGACACCGCTTTATTCAAATATGAGCGTGGATTCCAGCGTGCTAAAGGCTTTACAGGCGGCGTCACTTCCGGTGACAGAGGCGCATGTGCGTATGGTAAACGAAATGATGAGCCAGGGCATGGGTATTGACAGACAGGCGCTTCAGGGGATGTCGGGACTGGTCGGGCAATACCGGACAGCGTCTCCGGAATTACTTGTGCAGATGAAACAGCTTGGGCTGCCGATCACCAATGACAGCGTCATGCAGGCGGAGAGCTATCGCAATAACACGGCACAGATCGTAAACGGATTTGGAGAAACGGGGAAGCAGATCTATGATTTGATGCGCGGGATGGCGCAAAATGGTGAATATGAAGCGCTTGGAAAGCTGTTTACAGAAGCGGCGAAGTTGTTTGCGGAGGGCGAACTTGCAGAAGGGCTGTCCGGCTTAAAGGGCGGTACGGAAGGCGGCCCCGGAAGTATTTACGGTCAGGCCGCGGAAAGCATGGACGGCGTGGTGCGTCTGGTGACAGGCGGCATGGCGGACGGCGATGCGCAGGGCAGCGTGCATGGCGAAGCGGGTGCAGCGGACGGGACGGCGGGAGACGGCAGCATGCGCGGAACGGCGGGGGGCGCGGGAGACGGCAGCGTGAGCGGAACAGGAGCCGCAGCGGATCACGGAAATATTGATATACGTTTCATGGCAGGCAGCACGGGAGACGGCGATGCGCAGGGCAGCGTGCATGGCGAATCGGTATCTGCGGGTATGGAGGACGGGCTGCAGGCGGACGGATTAAGAACCGGCATGCATGGAACTGCGGCGGATGCGGCAGGCGGCATGTCGCGCCTGATGGCGGACGGCAGGATACTTGGAGAACATGAGGCGCAGGCACCCGGACAGGCAGGCGCGGAGAACGCGGCGGGATACGGTGAGCATGAAGCGTTTACCTCATTTTTGAAAAGCCTCTCTGATACGCTTGCAAAACAGGCAGGTACGCCGCAGCTTTATCGCAGCGTGGGACAGGAATTGTCAAGAATGCTGGGTGATCCGCAGTTTGGCGCGGATTTTCAGAATGCACTTATAAAAAAATGGCTGCTGACGCCGCAGGAGGCAGGCTCCAAACAGCAGGTGCAGGATTTATATGAGTCCGTGCTCCGGCAGACAGGACAGTTAAAGCAGATGCTTGCCGATGCCGGAAAACAGGATTCCGCTGCAATGAAGAGTCTTGATCACATGCAGCGCGAAGTGGAGTTCTTAAATGAATTAAATCAGAATTTTGCCTATGTGCAGCTTCCGCTTAAGATGAGCGGGCAGCATGCAAACGGCGATTTGTATGTCTATACGAACAAAAAGGGTTTTGCAGGCAGAGACGGGGCAGTGACGGCATTCCTGCATCTTGGCATGGATCATCTTGGCGATATGGATGTATACGTCGCAATACAGCGTCAGAAGGTCAGTACAAAATTTTACCTGGAGGACGACTCTATCATTGATTTTTTGGAAACACATATGGACGAATTGAACAGGCGGCTTGCGGGAAAAGGATATCTTATGAAGTCGGAGCTGTTACGCAAGGATCATGAAGATCACGGAAATGTGTTTGATCAGATGCTGAAGGACAGTAAGAGTGCGGGAATGTCGCCGCAGATTTTGTTAAGCAGACAATCGTTTGACGCGAGGGCTTAAATAGGTAATGAAGATTTTCTAAATCCACAGGGCGGACGGACTTAGAAAACATATACGGGGTGTATGATGGGTCAGATCAGTGATGAACAGCTTGGAAAAGAGAAAATCGGAAAACTGATGCTGCAAATGGCGATTCCCTCCATTGTTGCGCAGACAGTCAATATTTTATACAGCATCATTGACCGCATCTATATCGGACATATCGAAGGGATTGGAACGAATGCGCTTACCGGAGTCGGACTCACACTTCCGGTCATTACGCTCGTATCGGCATTTTCTGCCTTTGTCGGTGCGGGCGGCGCGCCGCTTGCGGCAATTTTTATGGGAAAGGGAGATAAAAAGCGGGCGGAACAGATTTTAGGATGCGGTATTTTTATGCTTGGCATTTTTACGGCGGCGCTCATGGTCTTTTTTTATGTATTCAAAGTCCCGCTGCTCTATATGTTCGGCGCATCCGATCAGACGATCGGTTATGCGGACCGCTATTTATCTTATTATCTGATCGGGACATTGATGGTACAGCTTTCACTCGGCTTAAATCCGTTCATTATCAGTCAGGGGCAGGCGCGTGTCGGCATGCTGACGATCCTGATCGGTGCGGCAGTCAATATCGTTCTTGATCCGGTTTTCATCTTTGTACTCCATATGGATGTGCAGGGGGCGGCGATCGCAACCGTGATCTCCCAGACGGTCAGCGCTGTATGGATCTGGGTTTTTCTTGCGGGGAAGCGTTCTTCCATCCGTATCCGGAAGGAATTCATCAGACCGGACGGCAAGAACGCACGTATTATTTTTTCACTTGGCATTTCGCCGTTTATCATGCGTTCGACAGAGAGTCTGATCAGTATTGTCATGAACCGCGGTCTTCAGGATTACGGCGGGGATCTCTATGTCGGGTCTCTCACGATCATGCAGAGCCTGATGCAGTTTATCAGTGCGCCGATCGCGGGCTTTACGCAGGGCGTACAGCCGATCATCAGCTACAATTTCGGAGCGGGTATGTTTGAACGTGTAAAGAAAGCATATCGGGGGATGATTGGGATTGTCGTCGCATATGGTTTTGTCAGCACGGGGATCGTGATGCTTTTTCCGCGGGTGTTCGCGGGATTTTTTGCTACGGATGCGGAATTGATCAGCCTGACGGCGCGTGTGATCCCTGTTTTTATGTGCGGAATGCTCATATTCGGATTACAGCAGGGAATCCAGCCGACCTTTCTGGCGACAGGGCAGGCGAAGATTTCCCTGTTCCTCGCGATGCTCAGGAAAGTGATTCTGCTTGTGCCGCTTGCGATCATCTTACCACACTGGTTCGGCGTATGGGGTGTATATATTGCGGAGCCGGTTTCCGATATCGTTTCCGCAGTGACGGCGGGGGTTCTGTTTTTATTGAATATCAAGAAAATCTTATCGAAAGAGAGCGTGGATAAGATACAATGAGCGTTTCACAAAAGCCTTTTAATAGAAAGAAACGGAGGTGGAGAGTCGATGGCGGAGTTTCAGGTGGCAGCGGTATTCAGTGATCATATGGTATTGCAGAGGGAAAAACCGATCGCGGTGTTTGGAGAGGGAGAAGACGGTGCGCGCGTGACGGTTACATTGAGCGGCGGGGAAAAGGACGTGACGGCAGAGGCGGTTACGGCAAACGGGTGCTGGAGTGTGATGATGCCTGCACAAAAGGCGGGTAATGATTATTCAATGACTGTGTGCTGCGGTTCTCATGTGCGCAAATATACGGACATTGCGGTCGGCGAGGTGTGGCTGGCAGGCGGGCAGTCCAACATGGAGCTGGAATTGCAGAATGCCTATGAGGGAGCGCGGGCAATTGATGAGGATGGCGCCTTGAACGGCGGAAGCGGACCGAATGTGCGTTTTTACTATACGCAGAAAATCAGCTATATGGATGAGCATTTATTTGAACAGGAAAAAAAGACATGCTGGGGCTGCTTCGGGGACGGCAGCGAGAAATACTGGTCGGCGGTCGGTTATTTTTTTGCAAAGAAACTTGCGAAAGATCTCGGCGTAACGGTCGGCGTGATCGGCTGTAACTGGGGAGGCACGAGCGCAAGTGCGTGGATGGACAGGGAAAGCCTGTTAGAAGACGGCGATTTGCGTTCCTACGTGGATGAGTATGAAGCTGCAATCGCAGGAAAAAGCGTAGAAGAACAGATCCGGGAATATGACGATTATGAAGCATATCATGAGGTATGGAGCAAAAAGGCGGAAGAACTGGCAAAGACTGATCCGATGCTTCCGTGGGAAGAAGTGCTTGCACGCTGCGGCGTATGTAAGTGGCCCGGACCGATGAATTGTAAAAATCCGTTCAGACCGTCGGGACTGTACGAATGTATGTTACAGCGCGTTGCGCCATATACGCTGCGCGGTGTGATCTGGTATCAGGGAGAGAGCGATGATCATAAGCCTAATATGTATGAAAAGCTATTTACAAAAATGATCGGCGTGTGGCGCAGGGACTGGCAGGATGATTCGATGCCGTTTCTCTTTGTGCAGCTTCCGATGCACCGTTATCAGCAGGATGCTGATTTTAAGAACTGGCCGGTCATCAGGGAAGCGCAGGAGCATGTGTGCCATACGGTCAAACATACGGGAATGGCAGTTATTGCGGAGTTTTCCGAATGGTCGGAGATTCATCCGCGCAGAAAGCGTGAAGCAGGCGAACGCCTTGCAAAGCAGGCGGAGTTTCATGTCTATCATAGTCTGGCGGCGCGGGATGCGTTTGGACCGATGTACGGCGGGCATGTTGTGCATGATGCACGGGAGGGAGAAAAGTGCGGAAACATTGAGCTGATGTTCCGGTATGCGGAGGACGGCTTCTATGTGACGGACGGGCCGTTTGTGGAAAAAGAGTATCGTGCGGACGGCACGGTTGTACTGCCGCCTGAACGGAAGGAATCAAAGGGGTCTATAGAATCAGCATCAAAAGAATCAGCGTCAGTAGAATCCAAAGAGTCAACAGCCTTTCATGAACCGGCAGAGGGTTCGACCGAGGCAAGGGAGCGCGTCGATGCGCCTGATCTGACAGCGGAGGAGCTTTTGTCGGACGGCTTTGAGATCGCGGGTGGGGACAGAAAGTTTGTACCCGCACAGTATGAGGTGGTAAAAGACCGGATCTTTGTATGGTCAAAAGAAGTGGAAGAGCCAAAATATGTGCGCTATTTATGGACCAATTATCGGATTCCGCATATTTTCGGACGGCATACGGGCATCCCGCTAGCGCCGTTTCGGACGGATCCGGGTGATGAGATCAGGGATACACCGATGGAGAGCGCCAAGGTTCAGCAGGTGATGGAATTATAAGACAAGGAGAACGGTATGGAACGGGTAGGCATTGTAATCTGTAATTACAACAAAGCGGATGATGTCTGTGCATGCATTCAGTCCGTGTTGGAATTAAAATATGAGGACTATCGGCTCTATGTGGTGGACAATGCTTCAAAGGACGATTCTGTCAAAAAAGTACGCGAACAGTTTGGCGCGCGTGCGGAGCTGCTCGTCAATGAGAAAAATCTTGGCGGCTCGGGAGGCTTCAACACGGGTATCCGCAGAGCGGTTGCAGCAGGGCATGAATATGTGTGGTGCTTAGATAATGATGTGCTTGTAGATGAAAATGCGCTTAGCGTGCTTGTAGAGTTTCTGGATACGCATCCGGACTGCGGCATGGCAGGCTCGCGCGTTGATCATATGGAAGTACCTGAATATGTGCAGCAGTATGGCATAACCATAGATTTTGAGGAATTCTGTGTCGAGGCAAAGTACTTAAATCATTTGGAGGACGGTACAATGCCGGACGTGGTATACTCCGATGCGGTGGCAGCGTGCTCGGTGCTTGTAAGGAGCAGTCTGATCCGCGAGATCGGTCCGATGCCTGAAGATAATTTTTTATACTGGGATGATACGGAATGGGGATGGCGCTGTAATCTGGCGGGATACCGCGTCGCTTCCTGCGGGAAAAGTATTGTTCTACATGCTATGGGTGCTAAAAAAGAAGCGGTCAATACCTTTCCAACTTATTATGCATGGCGGAACTGGATTGATTTTTTCGCAAGATATACACCGCAGGAAAAGCTGGAGCGCATGTATGTCAGCTTTTTGGATGCGCTGTTTGACATTCAATATGAGGGACTGTATAGTGGGACGAATCATCGGGCAATAACCGTAATGTCAGCATTTGACGATGCGCTGCACGGCGTCCGCGGTGAGGCGGGAGCTGACCGCATTTTTGATTTGGAGCCGGGACGGGACCGCCTTGCGGAAGTGATGAAGAAAGAGAAGCGGACACGCGGGGAGATCAAAAAGATTGTGATAGAGGAAAACGGTTATGCTTCGCAGGCGGAGCTGTTGAAGGAGCGGCTTTCTGTGTTTTGTCCGAACGCAGAGTTTTCGGACAAAAAGGATGGGAAAAGTCTGACATTTGCTTTTTGCCAGTTTCTTTTTACACAGGAAGATCTGAGTTTTCAGAAATACTATATCGACAGCAGAGGAAATGTTTTGGCGGACGAACAGGACGCGCTGATGATCATTAACTATCCATTCAGCAAGCGTGCATTTAGCTACAGTCTGCTTCCACTGTTCCGCAGAAGTGTGGAGCAGCTCAGAAAATCGGGAAGGTAATCCAATAGATACTGTATTGAGAAACTGAAGATTGAGACGATATAAGCAAGTGAGTTTGGTTATGAAAAAGAGAATTTGCAGAGTATTGGGGTTGGACTGATTTGGACAATTTGGCAAGAATTACATTGACTCCAGCCCCCCATATGTAAACGATTTGGCTAGGACAGAATTAGAAGCAATCATAGGAATCATAAAGGAATCTATTATATCTGGGAAAGACGATGTGGGAGGATATCACCAGATATGGCAGAGCAGAAAGGAACAGAAGAGCGGATGAGCAGAAAACACAAAGCAGGAGAAAATATCTGCCCTATTTACGGGAAGGCAGTCGAAGAACGGTATTGTCTTGAGGAGTGCCTGTTGAATGATTGCGGTATGCTGATGAGAAATCATACGCATGACCGTGAGGACGGTCATGGGCCGGACAAGCGACAGTAAAGGCGTGCAAACCGGAAACGGCTAAACAGAAGCAGATTCAGCGGTCCATTCTTCAGCCTGACTGCGGTAGAGTGCAGCCTGTTCGGAAAAACCGGCAGCTTCCAGCACACGCGCAAGCGCTAAAAGCGCAGTGTCGCCGCCCAAATGGATATTGCAGACCGGCTTTGTCTCAAAAGCAGCGTTGTAATACCAGATATGGGCTTCGTTGAAGTCGCCGGCTTCTTCATAATAAGCGCCGAGCTCCATACAGATTTCGCTGCAGCTTTCGGATACGACCGCTTTCATCGCATACTTGAAAAAGGATGCGATGTCTTTTTTTATGCGATAAGCGCGCGAGAGCACGCAGCTGATCAGCAGGACGTCTTCTGCGGAACGGTCCTCCTTTAACAAAATGGATTCCATAACGGGAGCGGCATCTATAAAATGTGTGTCGGTCCCGGAGATAAAAAGTTCTTTTGCATACATGGAGAGCAGACGTCCCGGCATGTGCGGGGCGTCGGGAGCACCGTAAATCTTGCGGAACACGGCGAGATCGCGGTCGGTATGGCTGCCGTGCGGTTTATGCAGAATACGGATGTCGCTGTCATAGACGACCGGCTCCGTAACGACGGTTTCATGAACGGGACCGTCGAACGTAAAGCTGCGCAGACGTTTATATAATTTCGGCCGATATTCCACGTCATAGTTGTATGCGGTGTTATAAGTCAGCTGACCTGCATATTTCATCTGCACGATCTCGATCTCGGGAAGCAGTGCTTTTTTCAGATCAAGGAATCTGGCGCGGTTTTCCTCGTCAAGAACCTCATCCGCATCGGCGCAGTAGATATAGTCCATGCCGGCTTTTGAAAAAGAAAAATTTCGGGCTGCGGAAAAATCATCATTCCAGACATAATCGTAGATCCGGTCTGTATAATTGGCGGCGATTTCTTTTGTGCGGTCGCAGGAACCGGTATCCACAATGATGATCTCATCCATAAGGTCTTTCAGACTGTCAAGACAGCGTGCAAGCAGCGCTTCTTCATTTTTTACTATCATACATAAACTGATCGTGATCATAATAATCCCCCATGCGAAGCGAATTTATTTCCCCCAATAAGGTTATAGATCTATTTTTCAACCTGCCTTGAGTGCGGAGAATGCCGCATATAAATTTAGTTTACAACGAAGCGGCATGAAATGCTATCATTTTATTTCTTTTCTTCTCTTTCCGGTAAGATTGTGAAAAGTCAATAGAATTCATTCCGGCTTATCAGACAAGTGCCGCACCGTTAGTGATTATCATCAAAAGGTTGCAGAATGTTATGTGATATACTATAATAAAGTGCGGGTATACAGCGAATAAAATTGAGAGGATAAACGGATGCAGTTTCGAATCGGTATTGATCTCGGAGGAACGAATATCAAGGCGGGAATCGTCAATGAGAACTACGAGATTTTGCTTGAAAAAAGCATTCCGACGCTTGTAAAGCGTTCAGCAGATGAGGTCATCCGGGATATGGCGGCGCTTGTAAGGTCGCTGATACAGGAAGCGGGTATCGGGATGCAGACCGTTTTGGGCGCCGGTGTCGGATCGCCTGGTACCGTGGATGCGAAAAAAGGCATTGTGGTGTATTCGAATAATTTTGGCTGGGAAGATATACGTCTCGGGGAATGTCTGTCCGCAGCGCTTCATATGCCGGTGCGTGTTTCCAATGATGCAAACTGTGCCGCACTCGGAGAGGTCAGGGCAGGGGCGGCGCGCAAATATGCGAACTGCGTATTGTTAACGCTCGGCACGGGCGTTGGCAGCGGTATCGTGATTGACGGACATATTTTTGAAGGTGCGCATGCGGGAGGCGCGGAACTCGGGCATACATCGCTGGTGGCGGACGGAGAGGAATGTACCTGCGGCAGACGGGGCTGCCTGGAAGCTTATGTGTCGGCTACGGCGCTGATCAGGGATACGCGAAGGGCTGCCGGGGCGGATCCTGCGTCCATGATATGGCGTTTTTGCAACGGGGATCTGGAGCGTGTAAACGGCAGGACCGTGTTCGATGCGTCGGCAGCGGGCGATGACTGTGCGCGGGGAGTTGTGAATCGCTATATCCGTTATCTTGGAGAGGGGATCGTGAATGCCGTGAATTTGTTCAGACCGGATATCGTGCTGCTCGGCGGCGGAGTCTGTAAGCAGGGAGAAATTCTGACAAAGCCGCTGAACGCGTATGTCGGACGGCACTGTTTTGCGGGCGACAAGGGATTTATACCGGAAATCGGAATTGCCGGGCTTGAAAATTCTGCGGGGATCATCGGCGCGGCGGCGCTGATCTTAGCCGATACGGAGGGAGTTGCGTTTTGATAATACGGAATGCATGGAAGCAGATTCTTTATGATAAGTATAACAGTATGATCCTGTGGGCGGCTTTGGTGATCGGTTTTTTGTTCCCACTGCTTGCGGTCAATGATATCAATGATGTGATCAGGGATGGGGAAGTCGCAAAATATGAAGACGCTTCCAAAATCTCTGTTCTCGAATATCTGGTGACGTCCAAAATCGGGGAAGAAGAAATGGAGGCATCCATTATCCGCTGTCAGGAGGAAGGGATGTTTCAAAAAGCGGGATATTCTGTCTGCCTGTCAGAAATCGTTTATTCACACGGCCGCTCTTACAGCTGCAGCATCAGCGGGATCAGTAAGGAGTATTTATCGCTTGCCGGATATGAATTGATAGAGGGCGCATTCTTTTCGGACGAAGATTATGCGGCAGACGGTGAAAATGTATGTCTGTTAAGCTATCGCTCCGCATTACAGGAACAGAATATCCGCGTCGGGGATCTGATTGAGATACTCGGGGAATCTTACCGGGTGAAAGGAATCGTGCGCGCACCGAGAGCCTACGGCAGCGTGTTCCTTCCATATGGAGCTGTTTCGTTTTCTGTTTCTTCCGGTTCCCCGTTAGGTATGCAGTATCAGATCATCACATATGGAGAACGAAAAGGGACGCCGATGCTGCTGGCAAAAAAAGTGTTTCCGTTTTTGGACAGCGAAAGCGGCGTATCTGCGGCACAGACCGGAGAAGAACAGGAGGAATGGTATTATGGCTCCATGTGGGAAGTCAACCGCTATCGCGTTCTGCGCGCGATCCTTGTAGCGGCGTTTGCAGGGGTCAGTCTTGCATTGCTTTTCGCCGGTATGATCTTAAGAGGGCGGTATGATATGGCAGTCCGCATCGCGCTGGGGGCAGGGCGCGGAAAGGTTTTAATGGAATCGGCTGTCCGCAACATTCTGCTGATGTGTATTGCTTTTTTGACAGCGCTTATTCTGTATCCCTGTTTTACTGCTGTCGTCTCCGGCGCGGGAAGCCATCTGCTTTTCAGGACGGTCGTTCAGGTCGGTCTTACGGGGACGGTCTTTATCATATTGATCAACAGTGCCGTATTTTTTGCGGGTTTCCGGAAACGGGATATTGCGACGCTGTTAAAAGGTTAAAACGGGAGAGAATGTTATGGGATATTCGATCAGAAGGATTGTTCGGAATCTGTGTGATAACTGGCTGCTGTATCTGGTGATCGCCGCTCTTTTTATGCTCGGAGCAGGATTGTTCAGTGTCTGCATGAATTACCGGATGACTAGCAGGGAACTTCTTTGGGAGAGTAAGCAAAAGAGTGCGGAGAGACTGTATGTCGCAGTGGAACTGAACGGGCAGAGCAGACAGGGCTACAGCATTTCTTATGATACTTATGTAAGACTGAGATCGGACGAACAGTATCAGGACTTAGAGATGTTGTTTGCCGAGCAATTTTATGGAGGATTTGGCTATTACCGGTCGGAAGAGGACGCTATGATGCGGAATCTGAACACTTATTTCATGAATGACGCGTTATTTGAAGAACTTTATCATTTACCGCGGAAAGACGGCGTTGTTTATGTGGGAAAAGAAGCCTATGACACATTGACGATCGTGTCCGGAATGAGAGAAATAAAAGACGAACTTCCGTATTTTAATATGACAGGCGAGGAAATGTATATAGAGGGGGACGTTCTCTTTGTAGAAGGGGAAGCATACCCTTATGAAGTTGTTGAAGACGCAGGGCTGCCTGTTTTCGAAGACTATATGGAGTCTATGACATACGCAGTCATTTTCCCGCTTGAGAATGTGCATGAGATTCCTTATGAAAAGGATTCGGAGGACGACAACCGGCACTACAGCCGGCTCTCATACCGTTATCGGAATGCCGATTATCGGGAAGATCTGATCGCCGGACAGCTTCAGGAGATCAATCATGCGACAAGCAGTACCGGATATTTTACAGTGCAGGATGAATATAAGGAATTAAAACGGCAGATGGATGACTATCAGTGGGATATGGACAGGTGGATGCTTGCGGCGGTCAGCATTCTTCTGCTTGCGGGCGTCGGATGCATGGGGGCGATGTTTTTGCTTTTGAATAAGAGGCGGCATCTGATTGCGGTGTCCATTGCTTATGGTTCCACCATACGCCGGGAGATCTTTGAGGCAGTCGCGGAAAATCTGATCGTGTTATTATTGGGCGGAGGGATTGGCATTGCGATTTGGCCTTTATTCAGAAAGATTATTCTTTATCAGGGAGAACTCAGAATGAACGTGACGGCGATCGGGATTCTGGCAGCAGCGGCGCTTGTATTCAGCACAGGTTCCGTTCTGGCAGGTATCCATGAGATCAAGGTGCAAAATGTGGCGGCAGCGCTGAAGGAGGATGCGTAGATGTCGGTGATGATCAGAATGGAAGATGTCGTAAAGACATACGGTAAAGGCGGCAGCAGGACAGAAGCGCTGAAAGGGATTTCCCTTACGATTGAGAAAGGTGAATTCATCGCTGTAACAGGCGCTTCAGGCTGTGGGAAAAGTACGCTCTTAAACATCATGGGAGGAATGGACAGGCAGACGTCAGGTGTTTATGAGTATGACGGGATGCCGGTGACAGGATTTAAGGAAAAGGAGCTGGCGGAATTTCGTAACCGTAATATCGGTTTTGTGTTTCAGGCGTTCCATCTGGCGAAGGAGCTGACCGCAGCGGAAAATGTCGCACTGCCGTTAGGGTATGCAAAAGTCGGTGCAAGGGAGAGAAAGAAGCGGGCAATGGAACTTCTTGACAGGGTAGGACTTTCCGAAAAATACAAGGCACACCCGTCGAAGCTGTCCGGCGGGGAGATGCAGCGCGTTGCGGTCGCACGCGCACTTGCCAATCATCCGCAGACTTTGCTGGCGGATGAGCCGACAGGTAATCTGGATCACGAGAACGGCCGTGCTATTATGAAACTCTTACGTGAGATCAATGAAGAAGGCATGACGATCGTAATGGTCACGCATGACAGGGAACTAGCGGAACTTGCAGACCGGAAGATCTGCATTGTTGATGGTAACATCATTTGACAGGGGAGCATCCGGTTGGAAATGAAGCGCTTTTTAATCTTCCCTAGATGTTTGTTTTGCCGCGCCCGATATGTATCAGGTTACCGTCAATCGTATGTATTAAGTTTCCATCAATCGTGACTGGACAAATGATTTATTTTATGATATTATATTTGCATTGTAATAAAATTGTAACAATTGTTACAGTTATTTGCAAGCACGCACCCGTAGTCTAATGGATAGAACGAAGGCCTCCGACGCCTTTAATGCAGGTTCGATTCCTGTCGGGTGCATTTTCTTTTTACGGAAATAGATAGCAGGGTATTTGTGGTAAGGAGTAAAGGGAATGGAAGAAAATACCATGGGAAGAGGCGACGCGGAAGAAACTGTTTCTGTGCCGGATATAAGAGAGGGAGAAACGTTTGACGGAAGCGGCCGGGAGACAGGAAAACAGGAGAGCCCGATCGACAGTTCGCGAATGGACGAAGGCAGTGAGGGGAGGACGGCGACAGAGGTAAGAGAGGGAAGCCGCCGCGTGAGCCGGAGTGAATCAGAGGAGAGAACGGGGAGCCGCCGTGTGAGCCGGAGTGGAGCAGAAGAGAGAACGGGAAGCCGCCGTGTGAGCCGGAGTGGAGCAGAAGAGAGAACGGGAAGCCGCCGTGTGAGCCGGAGCGAGGCAGAGGAAAGAGTGGGGAGCCGCCGTGTGAGCCGGAGTGAGGCAGAGGAGAGAACGGGAAGCCGCCGTGTGAGCCGGAGTGAGGCAGAAGAGAGAACAGTAGGCCGCCGTGTGAGCCGGAGCGAGGCAGAGGAAAGAGCGGGGAGCCGCCGTGTGAGCCGGAACGGGGCGGAGGAGAGAGTGGAAAACCGTCGCGCGAGCCGGAGCGGGGTAGAGGAGAGAACAGGAAGCCGCCGTGTGAGCCGGAGTGAGGCAGAGGAGAGAACGGGAAGCCGCCGTGTGAGCCGGAGCGAGGCAGAGGAAAGAACAGGAAGCCGCCGCGCGGATTCAGGAAACATTGCAGATATGGAGCAGTTCGCCGGTGTGCATGAGAACCGAAGCACTTCTGAACGGACGGAATCGACTGCCTCTGCAAAAGCGGAGAGCAGAGAGAAAGATCATGAGACAACGTCTGGAAAATTTGGACTTGGTCATCAAAAGACAAGACGTTCGGCGATCGTATATTTGTTTGAAGATATCGGGGACGCATTTGTTCGTGCGAAGAATTGGTGTGTGAAGAATTATAGAACGTCTATTCCGGCGGCAATTTGCCTGGTGTTGGTAATTGTAGTGGCATGTATTCTTGTACGCAATTTCCGGCAGCAGCCGGCGCCTGCGTCTGACAATATGGATGATATGGCGGAAGAATATCCGTTAGAGAAGGATGCCTATGAGCATGTGAATCTTTTTTTTCAAAAGTATTATGAGGCTAGTACGTATGGTGATGTGGATACCTATATGTCCATGAGGAGTTATACGGATGAGACAGAATGCATCAGAATGCAGAAAAAGGCAAACTATATTGACTATTATCAGAATTTAAGCTGCTATACAAAGCCGGGACTTGTCGAAAATACGTATCTTGTCTATGTTTATTATGAAGTGAAGTTTAGAGGAATCAATACGCTTGCCCCGGGATTAAAGACGTTCTATGTCTGCACGAACGATGAAGGAGAACTGTATATTTATTCTGACGAGGTAGATCAGAATGTAGAAGACTATATGCGTACGGTGTCTTTACAGGAAGACGTAAAGGATCTGTTTACCAGAGTTAAGGTGACCTATAAGAATGCAGTAGCGTCGGATAAGAATCTGGAGGATTTTTTGGCTGCGCTATCAGAAAATCTGAAAGATGAGGTAACAAAGGCGTTATTAGAGCTAGAAGAGCAGAATCAGATCGCAGATAACAGCAGTGGAAATGAGACTCAGGAAGGGACAGAACCGGTACCGGAAGAGCCTGCGCCGGAAGAATCGGAGCCTGCCACTGAGCCACAGACAGACACGGTTATGACAACGGACAGAGTGAACGTGCGCAGTTCTGCGAGTCCTGAGGCGACAAAGTTGGGAACGGTTGCTTCCGGTACACAGTTTACAAGATACGAAAGTCTTGAAAACGGTTGGAGTAAGATTGATTACGAAGGCAGTGAAGCGTATATCAAAACGGAATATCTTCAGGTTATTGAGGCAGCGACCGGAAAAGTCAGAACCATTGACAGCGTGAATATCCGGGCGTCCGCAAGCGAGGATGCGACAAAGCTGGGAACGGTAAGTGCCGGTACGACGCTGGATCTGATCGAAGACCAGGAGAACGGATGGAGCCGGATTCTGTTTGACGGATCGACAGCATATGTGAAGACTGAATATTTGGAGCATACAGAGTAACTCTGTGCCCGCGGTAAGACAGAAGAACTGCGGGCGCGGCTGCTTAAAAGGGAAGGTATGTGGCATGAAGCAGTGGAAGATGGCAATTCTCGGTGTAGGGCATATTGCACAGACGATGGCGCGGACGATGGCAGGGATGCCGAATGTGGAGTGCTATGCAGTGGCGTCGAGAAGTCTGACAAAGGCGCAGGAATTTGCGAAACGTTTTGGGTTTTACAGGGCGTATGGTTCTTATGAAGAACTTGTTTTGGATGATGCGGTGGAGCTGATCTATATTGCGACGCCGCATTCTCATCATTATGCGTGCGCAAAACAATGTCTTTTGCACGATAAACCGGTTTTATGTGAAAAGGCTTTTACGGTCGATGCACCGCAGGCGAAAGAATTGCTGCGGCTTTCAAAAGAGCGGCATATTCTGGCGGCCGAAGCGATTTGGACGAGATATATGCCTATGGTGCAGACCATTCAAAAGATACTGAAAGATGGTATGATCGGTAAACCGTCAGTCTTGACATGCAATCTCGGCTATCAGATTGCGGATAAGGAGCGTCTGAAAAGTCCGGGGCTTGCAGGCGGTGCACTGCTGGATGTCGGGGTCTATACGCTTCATTTTGCATCCATGTTTTTTGGAGATGAGGTTGAGAATATTGTATCTTCCTGCGTAATGACTGATACCGGAGTGGATGCTTCGAATGCGGTCGCATTGCATTATCGGGACGGGCGCATGGCGGTGTTGAACAGTACGATGTGCGGAATCAGTGACAGAAAGGGTATCATATATGGTTCAAACGGGTTTCTGATCGCCGAAAATTGTAATAACTTTGAATCTGTTTCTGTCTATGATGCGGGGTATAATCTGATTTTGACAAAAGAGCGCCCGGATCAGCTAACGGGATTTGAGTATGAAGTACAGGCATGTATTTCAGCGTTGGAAAGAGGAGAGATACAGACTGAGGCGGTGCCGCATACGGAAATCTTAAAAGTGATGGAATGGATGGATGAATGCCGGAGACAATGGGGTATAAGTTATCCGTGTGAGGGAGTATAGCTTTTAGAAATATGGAAAAGATAGGAGCAGGGTCCAAAGGGGCGCTGCTCTTTTTTTATAGTAATGCTGGGAACGGGAAGTTTGAAAGTAAACTTTCAAATATGGATTGGTATGTGCGCTGAAGCGCATATAGGGGTATATATATGAAAAGTGATGATGCGGCAATGCTGCGTGAGGTGCAGAAAAACAGCAGTACGGCTTTGAAAGCAATCCAGGCGGTTTCTGAATATGTTGATAATGCGGAGTTGTCGAGAATGCTGTTTGGGCAAAGCAGGATTATTGAAAATATCAGAAACAGGGCAGTGGAGAGTCTTATGGAGGGCGGCGAACAGGTGCGCCAGGAATCGATCGTCAGCCAAACGCTCGTGTCAGGCGCAATCCATATGAATACAATGCTCAATACGAGTACGAGTCATATTGCGGAGCTGATGATCAAAAATCATCAAAAAGGCGTGACAGGAATGTGGCGTGCTATGAACCGGTATGACACGGCAACTGACCGAAGCGTTGAACTTGCGCAGGAACTTGCGGATTTTGAGGAGAGTTGTATCGAAAGAATGAGAGAATATCTGTAGAGGTGTCAACTGCAAGGGACTCTTATTTATGGTCTTTATAAATAAATATTGTATACATGTATAAAGTTCTTGCACTATCGCGTTAAAGTGTTATATAATAGCAAAGGACAAAGGGGTCGAAGCAGCAGACGAATATGGTCCGCTGCTTTTTTCAGCCTTACAATCAAATAAAAGGAGGACATTACAACATGTCGTATGTAGATGACGTCTATGCAAAGGTCGTAGAAAAGAATCCGGCGCAGCCGGAGTTTCATCAGGCGGTGAAAGAGGTATTGGAGTCTCTTCGCGTCGTGATCGAAGCGAATGAGGAGGAATATAAGAAAAGCGCATTATTGGAGAGATTGACGATTCCTGAGAGAATCATCCAGTTCCGTGTTCCGTGGGTCGATGATGCGGGACAGGTTCAGGTGAACAATGGTTATCGCGTTCAGTTCAACAGTGCGATCGGACCTTATAAGGGCGGCCTTCGTTTCCATCCTTCCGTAAACTTAGGTATCATCAAATTCCTTGGTTTTGAGCAGATTTTTAAGAACTCCCTGACCGGTCTCCCGATCGGAGGCGGCAAGGGCGGCTGTGATTTTGATCCTAAGGGAAAATCTGACAGAGAGGTGATGGCTTTCTGCCAAAGCTTTATGACGGAGCTGTACCGTCATATCGGTGCGGATACGGATGTACCTGCCGGCGATATCGGTGTCGGCGGACGCGAGATCGGATTTCTGTACGGACAGTACAAGAGGATCCGGAATGTTTATGAGGGGGTTCTGACCGGTAAAGGTCTGACCTACGGCGGTTCTCTTGCGAGAACGGAAGCAACCGGTTATGGTCTTTTATATCTGACGGCAGAAATGCTGAAGTGCAACGGCAAGGATATTAAAGATAAGACCATCTGTGTATCCGGCGCGGGAAATGTGGCAATTTATGCAATTCAGAAAGCGCAGCAGCTCGGGGGAAAACCGGTAACCTGTTCCGATTCTACAGGCTGGATCTATGATCCGGAAGGAATCGACGTCGCACTCTTAAAAGAGGTGAAAGAAGTAAAGCGTGCCCGTCTGTCCGAGTATGCGGCAAAGAGACCGTCCGCAGAGTATCATGAGAAGAAGAACGGGGAGCACGGCGTATGGAGCGTAAAGTGCGATGTGGCTCTTCCCTGCGCAACACAGAACGAGCTGGATCTGGAGGACGCAAAAGCACTTGTTGCGAACGGCTGCTTTGCAGTTGCCGAGGGTGCAAACATGCCGACCACGCTGGAGGCGACCGAGTATTTGCAGAAGAACGGCGTATTGTTCTGTCCCGGTAAGGCAAGCAACGCTGGCGGTGTCGCGACTTCCGCATTGGAGATGAGTCAGAATAGCGAGAGGCTTTCATGGACGTTTGAGGAAGTCGATGCCAAGCTTCAGGGCATTATGGTCAACATTTTCCATAATCTTGACGAGGCGGCAAAGAAATACGGCATGGAAGGCAATTATGTCGCAGGCGCTAATATCGCGGGCTTCCTGAAGGTTGCGGAAGCAATGAAGGCGCAGGGAATCGTATAAAGAGTATTTTAGTGGAATCAAAGCCATCGATTAAACCGGTGGCTTTGATTTTTACAGCACAGTGGTTTGTGCCCGAAAGGTACGAGCATTAAGAACACGGAAAAACGCAAAGAACAGTGTTTTTGTATCTATTTTAGCCGCCAAATGCGGTATGGGTGTTGATATGAAAAAGAAACGATTCCAAATTATTATTTTATTGATAGGACTGATGATCATAACGGCAGGTTGCAGTAGTAAGTCGGAAACGCCGCTATTTCCTATAACATCTCGGACGGTGTCATAACAGGGATCAGTGTCAGCGCTTATTGTTCGTATGCGGGATGATCATAAGAAAAAACCAAATAGCATTTCTTCAAAGGAGCCTGCATTCCGCAGGCTCTTTTTTACAGGAAGAGCGGTATGGAAACGGAACGGGCGACGCCGGAACGGTTCTTTATGACAAAATTTATGACAAAAATAGGATTTTGAGCTTGACATGACGTAGTTTGCAGTGTTATTATAAAAATAGATGAAATCTGATAGTCAAATAGAAGCGTGTTATATGAAATTTAGTTCTGTTGAAATCTAAGAAAAGAGGGAACTGATGGGACAGAGATATCCACTATTCAATAGAGACAGGGTTGTTTACGAATATCATAATGAATATTTGCGTATTGGCGCGGATGATGATGATACAGTGCAAATTAAAAATCATACTGAGATATGGATGGAACTTATCAGGCTTTCAGACGGAACTAATGATTTAGAATCTATCTGTTCCGTATTTTATGAGAAATATGGAATCAGTAAAGAGAAGACGATTCAATTTATCAAACAATTTCAGGAAAGACATTTGATAGAGGTATTACCCTGCAAATATGTGCCGGATGAAAAAGAATTGTATTTTCAGTCAGCGTTCACTTATTATTCGAGCAGAGGATTAGGAGGATTGGATCTTTTGGAGCGTCTGCAGTCTTTGAACATTGCGGTGCTAGGATGCGGTGGGGGCGGTTCTCATATTGCATTTCAATTATCGCAGTTGGGTGTGGGCAGAATCCATATTGTTGATCCTGATTTGGTTACTGTTGAAAATGTGAACAGGCAGGCGCTTTTTACGATGGATGATATTGGGCGGTCAAAAGTAGAAATAACAAAATTTATGTTAGAATCTAAAAATCCATTTGTGAATGTAAGTTTAAGCAATGAGAGATTAAATTGCGTAAGCGATGTAAGAAGAGAAATAGCGGGAGCTGACTGGGTATTTTGTGCAATGGATGAGCCTCCTTATATTGCGCAGAGAATCGTAAACAAAGCATGTATGGAATTAAAAACACCGAGTGTCTACTGTTTTAGCCAAAAAAGTGCGGGTAAAATGTTTATGGTAAATCCGGGGGTATCCGGGTGTGCTGACTGTTTATTAAAGTCATGTGATAGTGAAGAATTTAGGAGTTTTATACATATATTTTTGACAAATCATCAAAAGGTGATCACTGCCAATATTTATCCTAATATTTCTATATTATGTGCATGGATTGTAAAAAAATGGCTTGATGTCTTCTGCGGAAAAGCGAATGATCCGTGGAATAAGTTATACCGATATGATTTTGATTTGTTCAAAGAAGAAGTATTCACAAAATATGAACGACAGCAAACATGCCCGACTTGTGGCGGGCAGTCAAATGAAACAGCCCAATGCGGAGACGATGGGGAGTTATGGGAGTTATTGAAGATAAGATACTGACGGTTCGCTGAAGGTACACTTACGCACATGTTTCGCAGGGGTCTATTTGGGCGGATAGCACGTCAGACGGTTGTGCTTGTATGGATGTTGGGAAATGTAGCGGGGATTTGGCTTTTACAGGAGGTGCATAATGGTTCAGGCAAAAAAACGTTACAGGGGGATTTACATCCTGACGGTAATTTTCGGCATGGTATCGGCATTTTTTATGTCAAGATTTTCAGTAAGCTTAGGGAAACTGATTGATGTGGTAATCAATCCGGATCAAATCCTTAAAACTACGATATTTGTATGTGTAGGCATGTTGGTATGCTGGCTGTTTTTTTCTTTTGTATATGATTATGTAGAAATTGTTTATGTGAATAAAGTAGTGAGGTGTTTGAAAACAAATCTTTATGAAACACTATACAATAAGGAATTGAAAGTGTTTTTATCAGAAAAGAAAGGCGATTATTTAGGGTTATTTTCAAAGGATATCGATCTGATCGTAGACAATTATTTGATTCCCAAATGTGATATTGTATGTAACTTTTTATCTGCGTTTATCTGTATGGTATCCATTTTCGTTTTGAATTGGAAATTAGGATTGGCATTTATCGTGATTTCCGGTTTTACAGTGATAGCATCCCAACTACCGGGGGCTGTTATGGCGAAGAAGACGGCTGATTATACAGAAAATAATAACAATTATATGGCAGTCCTTGAGAATTACATGAATGGATTTGAACAGATCAAATTGTTAGGGCTCGGAAAGCTTTTTTGCAGGAAATTGAATAACGCAGATTTTACCTATGAAAGATCCAGAAAAAGTTATCTGTTTGCGAAAGCTGCGGCGCTGGACGTCGGGATGTCTTTTGGGATGCTGTCACAGCTTTTATGCATGGTTGCCGGAATTTGGTTTGTCATACATGACAGCATGACTGTAGGAATGCTGATTTCTGCCGTACAATTATTAAACGGAGTATTTTCTCCGCTGCAGAGTTTTGTTCAAAATAAAAATCTCATGGGAACAGCGGACGGGATCATTGAAAAGATTGAGAAAAGTCAAGCAGTGGAGGAGGAAGAAGCAAAAAATGAAATAGGGACTCCTGTGAGCCGGATTGAATTTTCCGATGTGAGTATCAGCTTTGACAATAAGCATATACTGAATCATTTTAATATGAAGTTTGAAAAAAATAAAAAGTATGTAATCATTGGGGAATCAGGGAAAGGAAAAACAACTTTAGTCAAACTTATCATGAGCTATTATTCGGATCAACAGTATGAGGGTAATATCCTGATTGACGGGCAGGATGTCAGAACGCTGAGCGAGGATAGCATTTTCCGTAAAATCGGTTATATCAAAAAAAATGAGTTTTTGATTCCGGGTACCGTGTTTGATAATATACAGCTTTATCGGGAAGAAATTCAAAGTAACGAAATCAACGATGTCTGCCGTGATCTAAAGCTTTCCCAAGAATTGCTACATAAAACGATTAGTCAATCCAGTATCAATGAAATATCATTTGGTGAGAAACAAAGGATTGACGTCGCAAGATTCCTGATACATGATTATGATGTGCTCATATTTGACGAACCGACGAGCAATTTGGATACAGAAACGGCAAACGAAATTTACAATATGATATTTTCCATAAAAAACAAGATTGTGATCGTTATCACACATGATCATGGCAAAGAACTGCTTGATGGATTTGATATTGTAATTCAATTATAGCAAAGAATTTTATTGATAGAATTGAAATTCAATTGTAAAGTTGAATTTCGATATAGACAGCGGAAAGGAGGATATACTGATGAGAGAAGCAGAATATGAAGATCTTGTCCTTGAGATCGAGGAAGTAAAAGATTCTGGCGGAACTACGGTAAACTGGTATTTCATATAAGAATTACCGGCTGAAGCGGTTCTTTAGAAATCTGACAATCATGGGCGGCGGTTATCCATTTGGATGCCGCCGTCTAATTTGTGTAACGGTAATAGATTCTAATCAAAAACTAATAAAAATCTGTTATCATGAGTGTGGGAAAATGCAAAGGACAGCGTTTTTCATACCCGTTTGTACAGCAAAAGGCGGAATGGAGCATTGATATGGATAAGGATAAGAAAATATTGATCATTGAAGATGAAGCGGCAATACAGAAAATACTATCCGAACCGCTTGCCTTTGCGGGATACAGGATTACGACCGCTTCGGACGGACTGGAAGGTATCAACGCTTTTCATGAGCAGGACTTTGACCTGATCCTGTTGGATATCATGCTGCCTAAAATTGACGGATATACCGTATGTGAAATGATACGGCAGGAGTCGCAGATCCCGATCATCCTCTTAACTGCACTGGATGCGGAAGACGATCAGATCAAGGGCTTTGACAAATTGGCTGATGATTACATCACAAAACCATTTTCCATAAAGCTCGTCTTAAAGCGTGTGGAGGCGCTTCTGCGGCGGGCATCGTCAGATGCTGTGTCGGACTGTATCCGTTACAAAGAGATTATTTTGAATGAAACAGAACGTAAAGTTACAGCTTTTGGGAACGAGGTAACGCTTACCCGCTTAGAGTTTGAGATATTGTTGCTTTTCCTAAAAAATACAGGACGTGTTTTTACAAGGGATGATCTGCTAAATCTCGTTTGGGGCTATGACTTTGCAGGGGATTATGTACGGGAGGACATTCCCATTGAAAGCGCCGGATTAACCGTTCAGTTTTATTATGCCCGGAAGCATCAGCCTCTTATGGAGGAGTCGGACGCCGCCGGAGCTATCCGAAAGGTCGTGGAATACTGCACCGGACATATCGGTCCGCTGTCGTTCTACGACGGCGATGCCGTTAAGCTTATCGAGAGGAGGATCAGTGACGGCGGCTACGCGGGCTATGGTGCCAGTCTTGCTAACGAGCGGGATTTTACCGCTCAAAACATGAATGACGAAGCCAAGGGCGGTACACCGGAACAGGTTATGATCCATGAACTGTGTTATCCCCAATTAGTAGGAACAATACAGCTTTCTGGCGGGCGGCGGCACGTCAAGAAATATATATGGAGTTTTTAAAGAATCCCCCGGAGCAGGGGAGCGGTCAGCCTGTGACCTGCTCCACTTCCGGTATGGGTTTGAGATTAAAATGAATTTCGATAGAAATGTGTCTTGTCTTATCGCTGTCTATGGTTTCATGGACAACGATTTCTTTAATCAGGCGGTTTAAGGTGGAAGCGTCCAGCTCGGTGATGTCCCGGTATTCCTGTATGGATTCCACCCACTGCCTTGCGTCCACGGCAAGCCGGATTTCATCGGCAAGGCGTTTCCGGCCTTCCTCAGCCTTGGCTTTTAATTCCGCCTGTTCCTTCTGTGTCTTTTCCAGCAGGAGATTGAAGTTTTCTTCTGTGATTCGTCCGGCTACCATATCCTCATAGAGCCGCAATACCATCTTTTCCAGCACTTCAATCCGTTCTTCGTCTTTGGTATGTCAGCCAGAGAAAAAAGCGTAAATGAAAACTGCCGTTGTGGGAATGGGCGTTCTTACAACGGCAGTTTTGGATAGGTATATATGATTTTTAAAGATGCCTGAATTATCAGCCTGTTTGAAAAAGCTCTACACTGTATTTGTCAGGATTATCTTTGTCGATATAAACATTCGCATATAAATCTTCTTTTCGCTTAAATGGTGACAAAACATAATAGTTACTTACCGCTTTGTGTTCTTTACCCTCATAAATAAACTGACAGACTATTTTGCAACTGACGTAGTTTGCCACTCTAATCCAGACTGCCGGAATCATGTCCTCTATTTCGCAGTCCATACAAATGCCTGAATATTTCAGAGTTTTTAATTTTTTCTTGTCATAAGCCACTTTACTTATTGAAGCCAAAAATAATATTAACCATACAGAAGCATTGATTAACATAGCTTTCAATATAGTTGAATTAAAAAAATTCCCAACAAGGCCAATAGCTAATTCAGTCACGGCTACAAATAAAGTGACATTAGCACATATGGAGAATACATTTTTTACAGGCCTAAAATTAGCAATCTGTTTTTCTTTAAAAAGCTTGGAAATATTTTCTTCCGCTTTTCCTTTGTATTCCTCCGCTGATATATGCTCTCCCGAAAAAAGCTCATTCAAACTAATACCCAGAACATCGCACAAAGGCTGTAAAAGCGACACATCCGGCATTCCTCTTCCGTTTTCCCATTTAGAAACTGCCTGATTGGTAATCCCTAAAGTTTCTGCAAGCTGCATTTGTGTCAGATTTTTTTCTTTTCTGCATTGTGCAATAAATGCGCCTATTCTTTTCTGATCCATACAATAAATCTCCTTTGCTATATTTGTGACCGCAGTATATCAAAAAGAGAATCTATTTAGAACATATTAAGCGTTGACTCAATAGTAAACGCTTAGTTGAGCGTCACAAATTCAGTTATTGCCTATCGAAACAGTACAATTTTCTTCACGCTCCAACTGTATCACATCTGAAATGTCACAATCTAATGTTTCACAAATTTTTGTCAGTGTTTCCATACTGATATGCTTCCCTTTTCCCATGTTAGCAATCATATTTGTGGTCAGTCCAGCGGCAAGCCTTAAATCCTCTTTCCTCATGTTTCGCTCTATCAGTGTGTGCCAGAGCGGTTTGTAGCTGATGTGCATTTTTCTCCCTGCCTTTCTGCCCCGGATGGGCGTTTGTACCCATTATATCAGGATTCTTGCTAACTCACAAATATTTCTTGACGGTATCGCCGGTTCCGTCTGGATTGTGCTTTTCCTTTCCTCTTTTGATTACCTCTAATTAGCCATGACCTGGTTCATCAGTGGTGGGGGCGGGGCAATATGTTTCCGCCTGAGTGGGACGACGGTCCATGGTCATCCGAGGGACTGACCTGCTATACCACCTACCGCATCGTAAAGGAGATTTACGGCGAGGAAACCGCCCGGAGAGCTTATGTGGAGCGATGGCAGTCAGAGCTTGATGACTACAATAACAATTTCTATGTCCGTCAACCGGAGTATCTTTCCCTTTTGCCGGAGCAGTATCAGGCAGACATCGCGGTCAGCCTGCGGTCAGTGCGGCTGTACAGTGAAATGCCGCTAAAACTTCTTAAGGCGGAGGAACTGGTGGGCGGCGAAGAGGCTATGGATAAAATTTTGTTTGATCTTTTTAACCGGGAGCAGGATTGGGAGTATCCCTATCTGACCTATCAGGATTTTTTGGATGCTTGTGATTTGAAGGAGGAGGATTTGAACCTTGAGTAAGATATTTGGATATGAATTGCGGCGTTTGTTATGGAATAAGCTGTTTTTTGGTGCTCTGCTGGCAATCGTGGCGTATGGCTGGCTGACACTGACCGGTTCTGTGATTCAGGGCGTGGCGCATACTGCGCCCTTTTCCTCATGGAGCTTTGGGTATTATCTTAGTCAGACTTTACCGTTGATTTGCTTGGGAGAGCTGCTTTTTCTGGCGTTCTTTTCCTCAAAGGAAGAGCATCTGCGTAAGCCTTTGATCCGGTCTGCCCCGTTTGAGGAGCGGCAATATATGGCTCTGCGCTGTGGGGCGGTTCTGACGGCGGTCGCCATCCTCTGCCTGTGCGCCGCTGTTCTGGCAATCGTATTCTATGTGTGGCTATTTGGCTGGATGGACTACGGTGAGCTGCTTTGGCCAGCCCTGCTGACGCTGATACCACCCATTCTTTTCTGCCTTGGGGCCGGACTGATTTTAAGCCGGCTTCATCCCGCTTTGCTCTGGCTGTTCATGGTGGTGGTGATCTTGCTCTCCCTGCTGCCTCTGCCTCCGGCAGTCAGCCTTTCGCTCCGGGACTTCTTCTCCCAATACCCGTTGACCCTGGGCACGGCAGATCCGACGTTTCAGGTTCCGGGCTGGTTTGTTGTCTCTAAATCATTAACTGCTGTCTTTGGATTGGTCCTTGCTTTTTGGGGGACGGATGTGCCTAAAAAGAAATGGAATTAAGAAATACAAATAAGAAATACAAATAAGAACCAGAGCCGATGGACAAGTGGAAAATCACCGTTTATCGGCTTTTGTTTATATAAAGAGGCAGTTTGAAGATGGTTTGGCATCGAAGGACCGGGCAGTCTTTTTTCTTTGAAAAAAATATGATATAATGAGCGCAAAAGAAAAACAAGCGACTGCGAAGCAGACATTTGTTTTTCTTGCGCCATTAACGAGCAAACGCCCGATGAAATCGGGCATAAAGCGCTGAAAGCGCGGGTTTGCGAGTTTTATGATATAATGGGCGCAAAAGAAAAACAAGGGGCGGATGAAGATCACGAATCAGACGGGAGATAGAAAAGATGGATCCAAAATACTTTGATCACACGCTGTTAAAGGCGGATGCAACGAAAGAACAGATCATGAAAGTATGCAGGGAGGCAGGGGAGTACGGTTTTGCCTCAGTATGTGTCAACAGTTACTATACCGCGTTTGTGGCACAGCAGCTTGCAGGAACCGGCGTCAAGACCTGCACGGTCGTCGGTTTTCCGCTCGGGCAGATGAGCACGAGGGCAAAATGTGCAGAGACGGAGGCAGCCGTGGAAGACGGCGCGCAGGAGATTGACATGGTCATAAACGTCGGTGCGTTAAAAGACCGGGATGATGAGACAGTGCTTTCCGATATTTCGTCGGTCAAAAAATCATGCAGTGGCAAGGCAATCTTAAAAGTCATCATTGAGACATGCCTGTTGACCGAGGAGGAAAAAGTACGTGCCTGTGAGCTTGCGGTGAAAGCGGGTGCTGATTTTGTCAAGACCTCGACCGGTTTTTCGACAGGAGGCGCAACAGCACACGATGTGGCGTTAATGAGAAAAACAGTCGGAGAGCATATCGGAGTCAAAGCTTCGGGAGGTATTCGTGATACCAAGACCGCGCAGGCGATGCTTGATGCGGGGGCGAGCAGGCTTGGCACGAGCGCGACGACTGCCATTGTGGAAGGATAACGGTAATGGGTACTTATCAGATTTATCATGGAAGACCGGTGCAGAACGTAATCGGCGGAAGAAAAGATAAGGAGCTGCGGGTTTATGACCTGCTGGATGAACTCGGCATTTCTTACGACCGCATCGACCACGAGGAAATGATGACGATCGAGGCGTGCCATGGTGTTGACAGAGCGCTTGGCATTCATATTTGTAAGAATCTTTTTTTATGCAACCGTCAGCAGACACAGTTTTATCTGCTGCTTCTACCGGGGGAAAAGAAATTTCACACAAAAGACCTGTCTGCGCAGATCGGAAGCGCACGGCTGTCCTTTGCAGGGGCGGATGCGATGGAACGGTTTCTTGATATTACGCCGGGGAGCGTCAGTGTGATGGGGCTGATGAACGATACGGAGCGGCGGGTGCAGCTTTTGGTCGACCGTGATCTGTTAAAGGAGGAATGGTTTGGCTGTCATCCGTGTATGAATACGTCCAGTATCCGCATGAAAACTCAGGATATGTTAACGTTGTTCTTGCCGGCAGTGGGGCATGAAGTGGTTTATGTGGATCTGCCGGACGATGAGGAAACAGAAAAAGCATGCGCTTCCATGAAATAACGCTGGACAAGGAAAGCTGTACGGTCTGAAAGCATTGGTATCCAACAAGACGGCGGAACCGGTGCAAATCAGACGCAGGCTGAGAAGACGGGAGCGGAGGGGGCAGGATGGTACCAATATTGGCAAAGCAGGCTGTCATCATCAAATGTCTGGCAGGGGACGGAATCATGATCAGCAATTATGAATGTGCATATGGAGTCGGACTGCTATATGGTTTGTCGGGTATTCCGGCGCCGGAGTGGGGAGACGGGACACTTGCGCAGCGGCTGGAAGAGGCGCTTATATCCCACGAAAAATTTTCTTTTGCGGATGCGGCGGCTGAGCACCTGTTAAAGATGCTGCGTGCGTATAAACCGGACAAAACATTGGACGAACAGATTAGGCAGCTATATCAAATGGGTGTCTTGGAGCGGCATCCATGGAAAAGAGATCCGGCATAAGGTAAAATCAAAGATGCAGAACAAAAATGAGAAGCAGAGTAGTCCAAAACAGGGACATGAACAGGGCAGATATCAAAAGCAGTATGGAGGAGGGATACAAAAACAACCGCTTCCGCCGGCTTTTGTTTCGCGTATGCAGGGAATGCTTGGCGCGGAGTTTTCTTCTTTTATGGAGAGTTATGAAAAAGAGAGCGCTTACGGGCTTCGCTATAATCCGTTAAAAACGGACAGGGAGCAGTTTGAACGGTCAGCGGGAGAGTTTTTGCTCTCCGGGATCCCGTGGGCGGACGAGGGATATGAATGCAGGCGCGGTTTACATCCGGGGAAGCATGTGCTTCATGAGGCGGGGGCATACTATATACAGGATCCAAGCGCGATGTCCGCAGTCGGGGCGCTCGCGCCGCAGCAGGGAGAGCGTATTCTGGATCTATGTGCGGCGCCGGGCGGAAAAACGACGCAGATTGCGGGAAAGCTTCATGGGAACGGACTTTTGGTGTCCAACGAAATCGTTCCTGCCCGCGCAAGGATCCTTTCTCAAAATGTGGAGCGTTTCGGTATTCGAAATTGCGTCGTCTGTAATGAGGAGCCGTCAATGCTTGCTGAATATTTTCCGTGTTTTTTTCACAGGATTCTGGTGGATTCGCCCTGTTCCGGCGAGGGAATGTTTCGAAAAGACGAGAACGCCCGTGCCGAATGGAGCGAGGAGCGGGTGATGCAATGTGCGGAGCGTCAGCTTTCTATTTTGGAGTGCGCGGACCGGATGCTGATACCGGGAGGAATGTTAGTCTATGCGACCTGTACATTTGCGCCGATGGAAGATGAAGGCGTGATCGTGCGCTTTTTAAGAAATCATCCCGAGTATGAGCTTGCGGAACTTCCTTTTTATGAGGGGATGGAACATGGGCGTCCTGAGTGGGCGGCTTCCTATGGAGGCGTACCGGATTTTGATATGTCGTCAGAAGCTGCCGGGATGCATTTGGAGCACTGCCGGCGCCTGTTTCCGCATAAGCTGAACGGAGAAGGACATTTTGTGGCAGGTCTGTATAAGCGAAAAGAAAAAAAGTCTGTGCAGGGGAGTATTCGTTATGCAGATGACAGTTCCTATCCGCAGGTGCGGCAGACAAAAAAGAAAGACAGTCTTGCGCTTTGGGAACAGTTTGCGCGCGGATCGCTCTTGAATGTACCCGAAGGCGTTGTGGTCACATTTGGCAGTCAGCTTTATCTGGTGCCGCCCGATATGCGCGATTTTGGCAATCTAAAAGTGGAACGTGCGGGATTGCATCTTGGTGAACATAAAAAGGAACGTTTCGAACCGGCGCATGCACTGGCACGTGCGCTGTGCGATAAAGATGTCGTGCAGAGCCGGGCGCTTTCTTTTGTTGAAGCGGAGCGCTACATAAGGGGCGGGACGATCATGGCTGACCCCGGCCTGCGCGGATGGGTGCTGATGACCTATGAGGGTTATGCGCTCGGCTGGGGCAAAGCGAGCGGCGGACAGATCAAAAATCATTATCCGAAAGGGCTTCGGATCATGGGATAATGTAAGATTATTATTTTAGGCAGAAGCCGAAACAAGACAGGGCTGGAAACAGAAATAGGGCTGGAAACAGAAATAGGGATCGAAGCAGGAATAGGGATCGAAGCAGGAATAGGGACCGAAACAGGATAGAGACAGAAATAAGATACAAACAGAAACAAGATGGAATCAGGATACCGGTCAGAGTGTTGGTCATGCGGCGCAGTCTGACCGTCGGGCGGTATCGGGGGAGTGTGGAATCATGCCAATACAAAATCAAATGCGGCTGAATAAATATTTGGCAGAGAGCGGCGTATGTTCGCGCAGGGAAGCGGATAAGCTGATTGCTGAGGGAAGAGTCACGATCAATGGAAAGACGGCGGGGCTTGGCGCGTCGGTGCACGATGGCGTCGAGGTTGCCGTAAACGGAAAAGTAGTACAAAAGCAAGAACAAAGCGTTGTTCTTGCCTATTATAAACCGTTGGGCGTCACCTGTACGGAAAAAGACCGTCATGCGGAGAAGACGATCACGGAAGCACTGAAATACCCTGTCCGCGTCACATATGCGGGCAGGCTCGACAAAGACTCCGAGGGTCTGATACTGATGACGAATGACGGGGATCTGATCCACGCGATGATGCAGGGTTCTAACCGTCATGAAAAAGAATATCTTGTCAGAGTGAATAAAGAAGTGTCCGACGTGCATATCCGAACCATGGCGGACGGCATGTATCTGAAAGAACTGAAACAGCATACAAGACCCTGTGTGATCGATCAGGTTGGAAAATATACTTACCGTGTGATCTTGACGCAGGGATTAAACCGCCAGATACGCAGAATGTTTCATCAGATTGGTTATCATGTCGTGGCGATACGGCGCGTCCGCGTACTGAATATTACGCTGGGAAGTCTTCGCCCGGGAGCGTACCGAGCATTGGAGGGGGAGGAGCTTTTTGAACTGTACAGACAGGCAGGGCTTACGCGTACGGTTTCAGGCACGAAGATCGACAGGGCACAGACAGCAGGAAAGACAAACAGAGCAGGGGACAGGGAGAGAACAGCCAGACCTGACAGGACGGATAAGGGTGCCGGAACGTACAGACAGGGAAAAACAGACAGAATGGGCGGAGCGGGCAGAAACGGAGACAGGAAAGCATGAGTGGGAGAACAAGTAAAGGCGAACAGACGAAAGAGCGCTATGAGGAGCTTGTATCGCTTGTGAATCAATACAATCAACAGTATCATGAGGAAAATGCATCCGATATTTCTGATTATGAATTTGATATGCTTAATTTAGAGCTGCGGGAACTGGAAAAAGCACATCCCGAGTGGCGCTCGGACGAGAGCCCTACCGGGAAAGTGGGCGGTGCGGTGAAACGGGAATCGGGCGTCAGTGTGGCGCACCGCGTGCCGATGCTCAGCATACAGGATGTCTTTTCAAAAGAGGAAGTGCTTGCATGGGTGCATGAGGTGCGAAAGCTACATGATGACGTGCTTTTTTCGGTGGAGCACAAGATCGACGGACTTTCCATGACGCTGCGTTATGAAAACGGCGCGCTGACGCTTGCGGAGACACGGGGGAATGGGCTGGTCGGGGAAGATGTGACCCTAAATGCGCGCGTGATACCCGATGTCATGGAACAGATTGGACTGGACGGATATGTGGAGCTGCGCGGCGAGGTATATATGACGCATGCGGATTTCGAGCACTATAATGAGGAACTGGAACAGGCAGGGAAACCGCCTGCCGCTAATCCGAGAAATTTAGCGGCTGGTACGCTGCGCCAGCTTGATCCGGCTGTCACGGCGAAACGCGGGCTTCGGATGTTTGTGTTCAATGTGCAGGACGCGTCGGGCGGTTCGGAAAGTGATCTGCTCATACAGGCGCACACGCAGGCGCTTACGCGGCTGGAACAGGCGGGGGTTGCGGTCGTTCCGCACCGTCTGTGCAAAACAGATGACGAGATCCTTTCCGCGATCGATGAGATCGGGGAAGCGCGAGGCGAATATGCCTATGATATAGACGGAGCGGTCGTAAAAATCGAGCAGATCGCATACCGGAGCGATTTTCCGGCGGGAAGCAAATATTCGGCCGGGCATATCGCTTATAAATATCCGCCGGAGGAAAAAGAGGCCGTAGTCGGAGAAATTGAGCTGACGGTCGGCAGGACCGGAAAAATCGCACCGACAGCCATCTTTCAGGAACCTGTAAGGCTTTGCGGCACATGGGTGTCGCGCGCAACGCTGCATAATCAGGACTATATTGACAAACTTGGAATCGACATAGGGGCTTCGGTGCTTGTCTATAAATCGGGTGAGATCATACCGCGTGTCAAGGAAGTCGTGCGTTCCACGGGGAGTATCTTTCAGATTCCGCGTGTCTGCCCGGTCTGCGGACAGGAGATCGTTCAGGAGAGCGATACGGCGGACTATAAATGTACCAATCCTTCCTGTCCGGCACAGATTCTTCGCACGATTGCTTATTTTGCAGGAAGGGATGCAATGGATATCAAGGCACTTGGAGAATCTTATGTGAAAGTTCTGATCGGGGAAGGATATCTGCATGACTATACCGACATCTATTACTTAAAGGATAAGCGGGACGAACTGATCGAACGAAAACTGGTCGGAAAGGAAAAAAACACGGATCGTATCTTAAAAGCGATTGAGGAATCAAAGAAAAACAGTGTCGATCAGCTTTTGACCGGCCTCGGCATCGATAATGTCGGAAAGACGACGGCGAAAGGCATTATGAGACAGTTTACGGATATGGATACATTGATGGGGGCTGACTTTGAGACGCTGACGGCTGTACCTGACGTGGGACCGGCGACGGCGCAGAGTATTCTTGATTTTTTTGCGAAAGAAGCAAACAGGCATATGATCGAACGTTTTAAGGCGGCGGGAGTGAATATGGAATCTGCAAAAGAAGAGGGAGGCAGTTTGCGTCTGCTCGACCAGACGTTTGTCATTACCGGAACGCTGCCGACCATGGAGCGGAAACAGGCGCAGGAGTTGATCGAGAAGCATGGCGGAAAAGTGACGGGTTCCGTGTCGAAAAAGACGACTTATGTACTGGCGGGCGAGGCGGCCGGTTCCAAGCTGACTAAGGCAAAGGAGCTTGGCATTCCTGTCCTGTCGGAAGCGGAACTGCTCGGAATGCTTGCGGATTCTTAAGAAGCGTGCTATATTAGGTTTTATGAGTGAAAGAGAAGAATAAAGAGCAGGGACGCGTAAGACCGCTTTGGGGATTGGCTGCGGCGTAACATTGGTAGCAGAAATTTAGCAGCAGGAAGCAGTAGCAGTGCGGCAGGCGCGAAGGAAGGCAGAAAGGCGGGCGGCGATCATGCCGATTAAGACACAAAGCAAATTACCGGCAAAGGAAATACTGGAAAACGAGAATATTTTTGTCATGGATGAGAATCGTGCGAGCCATCAGGATATCCGGCCGCTGCAGGTGGGGATCCTGAACCTGATGCCATTAAAGGAAGATACAGAGCTGCAGCTGCTGCGCGCGTTTTCTAACACGCCGCTGCAGGTGGATGTGACATTTATCAATGTGCGGACGCATATTGCGCAGAATACGCCGCAAAGTCATCTGAACCAGTTTTACACGACATTTGATACGATCGAGAATCGCAATTTTGACGGGTTTATTATTACCGGAGCGCCGGTAGAGCAGATGGAGTATGAGGAAGTGGATTACTGGGAGGAACTCTGCCATATCATGGACTGGACGAAGACCCATGTAACGAGCACGCTTCATATCTGCTGGGGGGCTCAGGCAGGGCTTTATCATCATTATGGGATACAAAAACATCTGCTGGACAATAAACTGTTCGGCATTTATCCACATCATGTCATGAACCGGAAGATTCCGCTTGTCAGAGGATTTGACGACGTGTTTATGGCGCCGCATTCCAGACATACCGAGATCCATGCAGGAGACGTGCGTAATTGCAGGGAGCTTACGATTCTGGCAGAGTCCGACGAGGCGGGAATCTATCTGTTGATAGCCGAACAGGGCGGACAGATCTTTATGATGGGGCATCCGGAATATGACCGCGTGACACTGGATAAGGAATACCGGCGTGATCTGGAGAGGGGGCTTCCGATCACGGTGCCGAAAAATTATTATCCTAAGGATGATCCGTCTTTAAGACCCAACCTTCAGTGGAGGGCACACTGCAATATTCTTTACAGTAACTGGCTGAATTACTACGTTTACCAGCAGACACCGTATGAATGGTAAAATAGTAGCGGTCCGGGGATCTGCCTGAATGTGTGCAGTTAAAACGATGGAAAGAACAGGGGATGGGACATCTACATCTGTCGGTTAATATATCACCGAAGGATTTTTATAATGTGGACATTTATAAGACGTTTACGGGTCTGGCCCAAAAATATGGGATCGATCCACGAAATCTGAAACTGGAGATTACCGAGACGGCGATCATGGAAGGGCTCAGCCGACAGCTTATTTTGTTGGAGCTGTTAAGGAATTACGGATTTGAAATTGAGATCGACGATATTTTTCAGGGCTATTATTATTCAAAACCGCTTATGAGCAATGACTTTGAAGAAAAATATCATATAAATTCTTATTGAATCCATAAAAAGCGTAGGACGAAAGGCTGCTTTGTGTTATAATGGGAAAAGACCATTTTAACATAAAGCAGTTTTTTATTGGCGGATACGACGAACCGGGTGTTTCTGCAAAAAGCGCGTCCACGTATCAACGAAACGCGTGACGCCGGGCAGAACGGAAAGGAAACGGTATGGAAGCGGAACGGAACAAGAAGGGAATTTTACGATATAAGGCGTATTTATATCTGACCGAATTTTTTGCGGGCATGTCCGTGATGGCGGTGGAGCTTGGAGCGAGCAGGCTTCTTGCGCCGTATTTCAGTTCTTCGCAGATTGTCTGGACGATCATTATCGGAACGATCATGATCGCGATGGCGCTCGGCAATATTTATGGCGGACGCAGTGCGGACAAGCACCCGGAACCCGTGAGGCTGTATCGGCGGATTTTAGTCGCAGCCATATGGATCGCGGCGATACCGGTAGTCGGAAAATATATTATTTTAGGGATCGCGGGACTGTTGGTGGTTACGATCAATACTAATTTTCTGATCATAGCGGCGTTTCTTGCGTGCATGGTCATTTTTGTATTTCCATTGTTCCTGCTTGGAACAGTGACGCCGTCGCTGGTCAAATACACTGTGGACAGTCTGGATGACAGCGGAAAAGTTGTCGGAACGCTGGGCGCATACAATACGGTCGGAAGCATTATTGGTACGTTTCTTCCGACTTTTGTAACGATTCCGGCTGTCGGTACGGCGGTCACGTTTTTTATTTTCGGCGGCATTCTTTTGACCCTTGCCCTGATCTATTTTTTTACCACAAGCAGGAAGTTTACAGGGACGGTGCTTCCGATCCTGCTTTTTATCGCCTGCCTGATCGGCGGACATTCTACAAGCTTTGCATTCTGGGAGTCCGGTCTTGTTTACGAAGGAGAATCTGTTTATAACTATTTGCAGGTGAAAGATACGGGCAACAGCGTGATCCTTTCCACCAATGTACTGTTCGGCGTGCAGTCGGTGACGATGAAAGAAAAGGAGCTGACCGGCATGTATTACGACTATGCGATGGCGGCGCCGTTCATGAGCCCGGGCTATCCTTACGACGGGCAGCTACAAATGCTCGTTCTCGGCATGGGAACCGGAACATATGCGAGGCAGTGTCTTGCTTACCGGGAAGGTATGGGGATCACGGACATGGAAATCGTTGGCGTGGAGATCGACGAAAAGATCACGGAACTGTCGGAACGTTATTTTGACGTGCCGGAGGACGTGCATACGGTCAATTATGACGGCCGCGCATATTTGCGGGCAACTGACGAATGTTATGACGTGATCATGGTGGATGCCTATCAGGATATCACGATACCTTTTCAAATGTCATCGATCGAATTTTTTACGTTGGTGAAGGAACATTTGAACGAAGACGGTGTGATGGTCGTCAATATGAATATGCATGACAGCAGCGTTAGCAGTATCAACGCGTATCTGGCAGATACGATCGCTGCTGTTTTTCCGAATGTTTATACGGTGGACGTACCGGGAACGACGAACCGGGAGCTGTTTGCATCCTGTCATGCCGATATGCCGGCGCTGCTTTCGGAAAACGGAGCCGTTGTGACGGACGATGCGCTGCGCGCACTGATGGAAGAAGTGGGCGGCCGCCTTGTTTGCTATGAAGCAGGGGAACATCTGCTGACTGACGATAAGGCGCCTGTGGAGCTGCTCGGCATGGAAGTGATCGACAGCCTCATTCAGAACGAACTCGGCTATTACAAAGAGAGGTTCCGGCAGGATGGCATTTCGGGAATATTAGGTGATTTATGAAAAAGCTGGTATGCGGAATCCTTGCGCATGTGGATTCGGGAAAAACAACTTTGTCCGAAGCGCTGCTTTATTCCGGCGGAATGATCAAAACGGCCGGAAGGGTTGATAAGCAGAATGCATTTCTGGATCACTTTGAACTGGAGCGAGAGCGCGGCATTACGATTTTTTCCAAGCAGGCTTTGATCCAGACTCCCAACCTCAAACTGACTCTTGTCGATACGCCGGGGCATGTGGATTTCTCGGCGGAAACGGAGCGGGCGCTGCAGATTTTGGATGCCGCGATCCTTGTGGTCAGTGCGCCGGACGGAATTCAGGGTCATACGGAGACTTTGTGGCGTCTCCTTGCCCGATACCGGATCCCAACGTTCCTGTTTGTGAATAAAACGGATTTGGAATCTCCCGCGGCAGGGGAGCTTATGGGAGAACTGACGGAAAAGCTTTCGGCGGGATGCGTGGATTTCAGCGCGCAGGGGACGCAGGCGTTTCACGAGCAGGCAGCATTATGCTCCGAACGGGCGTTGGAACAATATTTGGCGGACGGAGAGCTTCGGGATGATCAGATTGCCGCGCTTATTGCGTCGCGTGAACTGTTTCCGTGCTTTTTCGGATCTGCGCTGCGTATGGAGGGCGTCTGTGAATTGCTTGTCGCGCTGGAGCGGTTTGCACCGGAGCCGTCCTATCACAAAAACGAATTTTCTGCCAGAATCTATAAGATCAGCAGGGACGCGCAGGGGAACCGGCTGACATGGGTCAAAATAACAGGCGGTACTTTATCTGTACGCGATCTTGTGACATATCAAAACGGAGAAACGCCGCACAGTGAGAAAGTGAATCAGATCCGGTTGTATTCGGGTGCACGTTACGAGACTGCGGCGTTTGTTGAGGCAGGAGAGGTCTGTGCGGTTACGGGGTTGAGCGCTACTGCGGCGGGAGAAGGGCTGGGCGGAGAGACGACGGGAGTGAGGCCGTTCTTTGTTCCGGTGCTGACCTATCGGCTGATCCTGCCGGACGACGTGGCAGCGGCACAGTTTATGCCGCTTCTTTCCCAGCTTGAGGAGGAGGAACCGCTGCTTCACGTCTGCTTTGACGATCGGCTTTCGGAGATCCATGTGCAGCTCATGGGAGAAGTTCAGATTGAAGTGCTTCAAAGGCTGATCTCGCAGCGATTTGACGTAGCGGTACAGTTCGGTGCGGGAAGGATTTTGTATCGGGAAACGCTCGCTGGGGCGGTTGAGGGAATCGGACATTATGAACCGCTCAGGCATTATGCGGAGGTGCATCTGCTGATGGAACCGGGGGAGCCCGGGAGCGGACTTGTTTTTGCAAGCGCCTGTAGTGAGGAGATACTCGAACGGAATTGGCAGCGGTTGATTCTTAAGCATCTAGAGGAAAAAGAGCATATCGGCGTACTTACGGGGTCACCGGTCACGGATATAAAGATCACGCTGGTCTCAGGCCGCGCGCATTTGAAACATACGGAGGGCGGTGATTTCCGGCAGGCGACGTACCGGGCTGTTCGACAGGGGTTAAGGAGCGCTCGGTGTATCCTGCTCGAGCCGTATTATCAGTTCCGAATCACGGTTTCGGCACAGCAGATCGGCAGGATCATGACCGATATGGAACAGAGGCATGCACGGTTCGGAGCGCCGTTTTCGTGTGAAAAAGACGATGGGATGACGCTTGAAGGAATCGTCCCGGTATCGGAGATGGCAGATTATGCCGTGGAGTTTGCTGCGTTCACGAAAGGACGCGGCAGGATCAGTCTTACCCTGCATGGCTATGAGCCCTGTCACAATGCGGAGGAAGTCGTTCTGAAAAGAGGATACGATCCGGAGACTGATATCGAGAATCCGACCGGTTCCGTTTTCTGCGCGCATGGCGCTGGATTTTATGTTCCGTGGGATGAAGTGCGCGATTATATGCATGTGGAGGCTGTACCGGTTCCGAAATTGCAGGATGGCAGGGAAAATCCTATGCAGGAGGATAACGGGTTTGTGCCGGTTGATGCTTTGTCAGATAGAGGCAGAGAGACCTCTTATGAGGATGGAGCCGGTCTTTATACGAACGCAGCGGCCGGTCTTAACGCGTCCGATTTTGTGAAGGTGTCTGAGGAACGCACGCTTGGCACTGAGGAGATCGATGCGATCATCAGGCGGAGCGGAGGCGCAAACCGGAAAGCGGATGTAACTGAACGAAAGGTATGGAGCAGGCGCTATGACGGCGGGAAGGAAGAAACGGCGGATCATGTACCTGCTCCCGGTGCCGGGACGACAAAATACCGCACGGAAACGCGGAACGCGCAGCAGACGCAGAAAAAAGAATACTTGCTCGTGGACGGTTATAATGTTATTTTTGCATGGGAAGATCTGAGGGAACTTGCGGAGGCAAATGTGGACGCGGCACGTGGAAAACTGCTGGATATCCTGTGCAATTACCAGGCGATGTGCGGTTTAGAAGTCATCGTGGTGTTTGACGCATATCGTGTTCAGGGGCATGCGGAGGAAGTGTTGGAGTATCATAATATCTGTGTGGTTTTTACGAGGGAGGCGGAAACCGCGGATCAATATATCGAAAAATTTGCACATGAACATGCCAAAGCGCTGCGGATCACGGTGGCGACGTCGGACGGGTTGGAACAGATCATCATCCGCGGCGAGGGCTGTGCGCTGCTCTCATCAAGAGAATTGCGTGAGGAGATCGCGTCGCGGAGCGAGGGATTCAGGCAGGCGCATATGGAGCAGACGAAACGGATCGGAAATACGATGGAGGAGAAGCTGAAGACGATCCGCCGGAAAGAGACGGATCGTTGAGCATTCATTTCACCAATCAAAGGTCATTGCATAAATTGTTTTTATACAGATCATGCGTCAAATAAGGAGGAAAAAGAATGGAAAAGAAGTTGAAAGTGATCGTAGAGAACTGTCCGCAGAATCATCGCTGTCCGTCGGTTAACATCTGTCCGGTAGGGGCGCTGTCGCAGGAAGGCTTTCATGCGCCTGTTGTTGATGATGAAAAATGTATCAGATGCGGTAAGTGCGCCGCATTTTGTCCGAAGCTGGCGTTGGTTTTAGAACAAAGTTAATATCAGATAGATCTTTCATCCATGGCATCAGGAGGCAGGAATGGAAAGCAGCAATTACAATCGGACGATGTGTGCCTGCTTTACGGCATATATCGTTCAGGCGATCGTGAATAACTTCGCGCCGCTTTTGTTTTTGACGTTTCACTCGCAGTATGGTGTTTCTATATCCCGCATTACGATGCTTGTGACCGTCAATTTTGGTCTGCAGCTTTTGGTTGATTTTTTATCTATTGGTTTGATCGAACGGATCGGGTATCGTGCCAGTGCCGTAACTGCACAGATGTTTGCAGCGGCGGGACTTCTTCTTTTAACGATACTTCCGGAAGTCTGCTTAGACCCGTTTTACGGACTGCTCGCTGCGGTATTGGTTTATGCGGTGGGCGGTGGGTTATTGGAAGTGCTTGTCAGTCCGATCGTGGAGGCATGCCCTTTTGATCATAAAGAAAAGGCGATGAGCCTTCTTCACTCTTTTTACTGTTGGGGACATGTGGGAGTCGTACTGTTCTCTACCTTGTTTTTTTATACCATTGGAATTGAACACTGGAAATGGCTGACGATTCTCTGGTCTGTTATACCGATATGCAATGCGCTGGTGTTCCTAAATGTACCGATCGCTCCTTTGATGGAGGATGACAAAAAAGGGATGAGCGTGAAAGAACTGATGAGTGTGAAGCTGTTTTGGGTTCTTATGCTTCTTATGATGTGTGCGGGAGCCTGCGAACAGTCGGTGAGTCAATGGGCGTCCGCGTTTGCCGAACAGGGACTGCATGTCAATAAAATGGCGGGCGATCTGGCGGGACCGATGATGTTTGCGGCATTGATGGGCATTGCAAGAGCCGTCTACGGAAAGGCAGGAGACCGTATTGATCTGAAACGCTTTATGTATGCAAGCGGTATTCTGTGTCTGAGCTCTTATTGCCTGATCGCGCTTGTGCCGAATCCGGTGATCGGGCTGATCGGGTGTGGGCTGTGCGGACTGTCGGTCGGAATTTTGTGGCCGGGGACGTTCAGTATTGCCTCTGCGTCTATGAAAAAGGGAGGCACGGCTTTGTTTGCGCTGTTAGCGCTCGCAGGGGATTTGGGATGTTCTGCGGGTCCGACGCTTGTTGGCATGGTTTCCGGAAGAAATGGAGGAAGCCTGGAGACGGGGATTCTTTCGGGAGTGGTATTTCCGGTACTCCTCCTTTTGGGACTTTTGGTGTTTACCTGGATGACCGGGAAGAACGGCAGGAAACAAGGTGCGGTTTTGTAGAATGTGATGGTTCTTTTCCGAAGGGCTTGTTCATATAATATAAAGAAGATAGAATGGCGACGGGAGGCATTTTGCCTTCCGGCCGTTCTTATCGGAGCGGCTGCAGGCGGCAGCCGGAAGATTAAAATGCAGCAGGAGGTGCGGGATGTCAAGAGGACCAAGAAAAACGATCGGGGACAAGATCAGGGAAAAAGAAGAACTGATACAGAGCCTCAAGGTGCGGCTTCAGTCCGAAAACAAAGAATTGGAAGCGTTAAAACAGGAAAAGCGCGTAAAGGAGATCGAGGAAATTGCCGGATTGCTGGAAGAGTCGGGTGTGACGATCGAGCAGGCGCGGGATATTTTGGAGCAGCATATTGCAAAAGAGAGCGTGGGCGAAGCGGAATGCGCATAAGATGAAACTGTTAGGTGTATGGCTGTACAAGTTTCAGCAGTACAAACAGATCATAAAAAGGAACGAGGGATGAATAATGAGCGGAATGACAAAAAAGAGAATGGCACAGATTGACTGGATGTTATCACACAGTGCGGCACAGCGTGCGGTGCGTCAGGCTGCGATGGCGGAAGGGGGGAAATCAGGCTCGCAGGGTGTTCTTGCGCCGCGTGATTATCGTGTGCGCGGCAGCGCAGTGGAGCCGGTACAGGCAAAAAGCCGGCCGTGCAGGAAGAATGGGATGCAAAAACCGGATTTTGTGACGTTGCTCAGGGGGATACTCCGGCGTACATCAAGGGGGAATGTACTGACTGCCGCAATGATTCTTCTGATCATGCTGATGGCATTGTTTCTCATGAGCGGGTGCGGTGCCGGAGGAGACGGCGTTCAGGGGGATGACCGGACGACCGGAACTGACGTGCAGGAAAATGAGAATGATCAGAGTGGAAGTGATGCGGATACGCAGGGCAATGACGCCGATACACAGAACGGCGGAGATATCGGTTCGAATGTGCAGGATGACGGAAGCGACAGAGAAAATGACGATGACGGACAGGACGAGGAACCGGCTTATGTGATCCCGGAGGTCAGCATTGCCGGATATGAGATACCGGACAATGAGGCGCTTCAATTTGTGCGGGACATGAAGATCGGCTGGTCGCTCGGAAATACGTTAGATGCATTTCTTGAGGGTGGCTATACGAACGAGCTTGACAGTGAGACATGCTGGGTATCGATTGAGACGACAAAAGGTATGATCGACGATATTGCAGAGGCGGGGTTCAATACGATGCGCGTGCCTGTAACGTGGCACGGACATTTTGTGGATGACGAATTTACGATTTCGGAAATCTGGCTTGACCGTGTGCAGGAAGTCGTCGATTATGGGATCGATAACGGAATGTACATCATTTTGAACATTCACCACGATAATCGCGAAGACTGCCTGTTTCCCGATACGGAACATCTTGAGCAGTCCGTCCGTTTCATTCAGGCGATCTGGACGCAGCTTTCCGCGCGGTTTGCGGAATACGATGAGCACTTGATCTTTGAAGGAATGAATGAACCGCGTCTGGTCGGCAGCAATTATGAATGGTGGATCGATAATAACAGCGAAGAATGTATGGATGCGATCGCGTGCATCAATACACTGAACCAGATCTTTGTCAATACCGTGCGCGAGGGCGGCGGAAATAATGCGGCGCGATATCTGATGGTGCCGGGATACGATGCTTCTCCTGACGGCGCGCTGCACAGAGATTTCGTGATCCCCCAGGATCCGGGAGGGGTCGAGAACAGGATCATCGTGTCCGTACATGCGTATACCCCGTATAACTTTGCGCTTCAGGGGCCGGGTGAGTCCGGGAGCAAATCAAATTTTGATGCAAGTCAGACGGGATCCACGAATGATATCGATTACTTTATGGACAAATTGTACGACCGCTTTATCAGTCAGGGGCTCCCGGTCGTGATCGGCGAGTTCGGTGCGCGCGACAAAGACGGAAACACGCAGGACCGCGTCGATTATGCGGCATATTATATTGCCGCGGCAAGGGCGAGAGGCATCACCTGCCTTTGGTGGGACAACAATGCGTTTACCGGAGACGGTGAGAATTTCGGACTCTATTATCGCAGGGGAGGCTACTTTGTCTATCCCGATATCGTAGACGCGCTCATGAAATATGCAGAGTAAAGGAAGCGCGCAAAGGAGAATAATGATGAATGTACTTTTGATCAACGGAAGCCCGCATAAGGCGGGAAGCACCTATACGGCGCTTCATGAGATGGAGCAGATTTTTCAAAAAGAGGGAATAGAGACTGAGCTGATCCATATCGGCAATCAGGATATTCGAGGCTGTATAGCATGTAACACATGCAAGAATAAAGGGCAATGTGTATTTGATGATGCGGTCAATGCGATCGCGCCGAAATTTGAAGCATGCGACGGGCTCGTGATAGGCAGTCCGGTGTATTATGCATCGGCGAACGCCACGCTGATCGCGTTTCTTGACCGCTTGTTTTACAGCACGCATTTTGACAAGACCATGAAGGTCGGTGCAGCCGTGGCGTCGGCAAGACGGGGCGGTCTGACGGCGACCTTTGACGAGCTGAATAAATATTTTACGATCTGCGGCATGCCGGTCGCATCGGGGCAGTATTGGAACGGCATCCACGGAAACAACGCGGACGAGGCACGGCAGGATGCGGAAGGCATGCAGATGATGCGTACGCTTGCGGCGAACATGAGCTTTTTGATGAAAAGCATTGCATTGGGGAAAGAGAAATACGGACTTCCCGAAAAGGAGCCGCGTGTCAGCACGAATTTTGTGCGGTAAGTTGTATAGAGGAAATTTTCGGGGCACTTATGGAAGAGAAAACGAAAATAAAGATAGGAACCTGCATCAGAGGTACACACTTGCTGCAAGACCTGAGAAATGCCGTTTCCATGGGATTTGACACCGTAGAATTATATTATAACGACTCGATTTTGGAAACGGATTTTGACATGCTGAAACCGAAGATATGGGAGATCATCGGGGATTCGGGCGTTACCATTTCCGGAATCGGACTATATTGTAATCCATTGATAAAAGAGAGCGCACGGCAGGAACTGGTATATTGTATCAAAAAAGCACACGATCTTGGAACTGATTTCGTAGGTACTTTTGCCGGAGCGATTCCGGGAAAAAGCGTGGAAGACGCGATGCCTGTGTTTCGAAAACATTTCTCTGAGTTGACAGAGATTGCAGAAGCATATGATGTCAGGATCGGGATTGAGAATGCGCATATGTATGGGCATTGGTATAGCGCAACCTGCAATATCGGTTTTAGTCCGCGGGCGTGGGAAATGATGTTTGCTGAGGTGCCGAGCAGTCATTTAGGCTTAGAGTGGGAACCAAGTCATCAGGTGGAACAATTGATCGATCCGATCGCGCAGTTGAACATATGGCTGCCGAAAATATTTCATGTTCATGGGAAGGATGCTTCTGTCGATTGGGATGCAGTCAGAACATATGGTATTTGGTTTGGTTCGCATTATTGTGAGCACCGGTTTCCGGGAATGGGAGATACGGATTGGAGAAAAATAGTAGCACTGTTAAAGCGCGGAGGATATCAGAGGGATATCGCGATCGAGGGCTATCACGATCCGGTCTATTGCAATGAGAGGGAACTGGAAGGGCAGGAGAAGGCGTTAAAATATTTACGGGAAATGGTAACGCAGATAGAAAACGAATGAGATACATGACAAGTGGCTGCGAGGTCGGAGCTAATGAGTTCCGGACCGCGCAGCCTTTCTATATGCGCGCGGTGTTTTCCTGTATTTTTTATGAAAAGCCCGTGTGAAATAAGAATGGTTGTGAAACCCGCAGTTCTCTGCAATATCAATGACTTTCAAATCTGTTTCTGACAATTGCTTTGCCGCCAGATCCAACCGGTAATCTACCAGATATGCGTTGAAGCTCATGCCGGTCAGTTCCTTAAACAATTTCATAAAATGACTTTCCGAGAAGCCGCATTGTGCGGCGGCATCCTGTATGGAAATGTTGTGGTCATAAGACTTCTGCACATGGTAAAGCACGTTTTTTAAGCGGCTGTAGGACAGATGCACGGAATGGTCGGCGTCGGCGGTATCGGCGCTGCATTGATTGATGGAGTGCAGTAAAAAGAATAAGTTGGATTTTATCAAAAGTTCTTTGTTCGAATAGCTGTCCTTGCGGTGCTCGATCAGAAAACGGATGCAGGGCATCACGGTTTGGTGAAACGGAGAGCCTTTGGGCTGAAAGCAGTCCATGCTCTTTTCACTGTTCAAAAAAGGAAGAACATATTTTTCAAAACAGGGATCGCTTTCGGAACCCTGAAACAGCGACGGATGAAACATGATATTATAATATTCCCCGGCGCCGGTGCCATACTGTTCAATGGAATGAACGGCATGCGGCAGGATCACGATCAGATCGTCGGCGCGCAGAACGTATGCCGTGCCCCACAATGTGACCTGAATCTGTCCTACGGCGCAGTAGATCAGTTCGAAATGGTCGTGCCAGTGCAACGGGAAGGAAAGGAACCACTCCGGGATATTTCCGTGATAAACACTGTATGGAAAACTGGGGATACCGTGGATTTTGGTTTCATGTAAAGGGGATTGTTCCATTCGTTCATGCTCCTAAGCTAAGGTGAATGTATTTAAGATTACTGCATTCATAGACTTTTTTGCCTGTAAAAAAGAGGATTGTGTTAAAAATAAAAGAATATTATCCAAGAATTATAGCAAATGCCATAGTACAATGCAAGTAAGGAAAGCGAAAGAAGAGAAGCAAAAGAAGAAAAGCGAAAGAAGAAAAGCAAATGAAGAGAAGCGAAAGAAGAAAAATAACATAAGAAGCGTAACAAATAAGAAGAGCAATAGCAAGATAGAGCAACAGCAAAAGAAGGAAACAAAAAAGTAAAAATGGCAAAAGAAGGTTCAGGAAGGAGCGGCGACTGATATGGAATATGCGGCGATCAGACATTTTGCGGATAAGAGGTATTGCTATGCTATGGGAAAAGGACGTTTTCTTATCCGTCTTGAGACCAAAAGGAACGATGCGGAAAATGTGATCCTTCATGTGCGGGATAAATATCTTCCGCTCAAGATGATCGATACAAGGCGCGAGTACGTCATGGAAAAAGCCGGCAGCGATGATCTGCGTGATTATTACGAAACGGTTATCGAAATAGACGTGGTCTGCCTCCGGTACTTTTTTGAAATCGAAGATATTTACGGAAATATTACCTATTATGGCAATCATGAATTTTTTGACGAATGCATCACCGATATCGAGCGGATGTTCGACTGTCCGCAGACACTCAGGGAAGAAGAACTTTTCGAACTGCCTGAATGGGCGGAGAATAAAGTGGTTTATCAGATCTTTCCGTCCCGTTTTGCCACGGATAAAGAAGTGCCGGAGGAAGTCTGGTATCAGGCGCCGATCGATCATAAAGCGGACTTAAAAGGTTCCCTGCGCGGAATCATCAACCGTTTAGATTATATCAAAGAGCTTGGCGTGGATATTCTTTATATGACGCCGATCTTTCAGTCGGATTCCAGCCACAAATACAATATTGACGATTATTATAAGGTTGATCCTTCATTTGGCGACAAAGAAGACTTAAAAGAGCTTGTGAAAAAAGCACATGAACGCGGCATGTATGTGATTCTGGACGGTGTATTTAACCACACATCCATTCACTTTTTTGCATTCCGGGATATTATGGAAAAAAAAGAACAGTCGGCGTATCTGGACTGGTATTACATCAAAGAGTTTCCGCTTGTGATGGAGTGGGGAAAAAAGCCAAGTTATAAGACATTTGCCTATGCCGGTTATATGCCGAAGCTGAACCTGCAAAATAAGGAGACGGCGGATTTTGTGATCGACGTGGCTTCTTACTGGATCAGAGAGTGTGATATCGACGGGTGGCGCCTGGATGTCGGAGATGAGATCGACCATGCGTTTTGGAAGCGGTTTCGAAAGGAGATCAAGTCTGTCAAAAAAGATGCTCTGATCGTCGGAGAGATTTGGCATTTTGCGGGGGATTTTCTGGAAGGTGACGAGTGGGACAGCGTCATGAACTATCCGTTTTATCAGGCTGTATTGGATTTTGTAGCAGCGGAAACGCTGAATGCTTCCGGCTTTTTGGCAAGAATGGGATTCCTAAAGGGGAATCTGCACCGGAAGCTGGAAGGATATCTTTGGAATCTGATCGACAGTCATGATACCGAACGGTTTCTGCACAGCGCGCAGTATCAATTAAAAAAGCAGATGCTGGCGGCGGCATTGCTGCTTCTTTTACCCGGAATGCCAATGATTTATTACGGCGACGAGACTGCCTTGGAGGGCGGGCACGACCCCGACTGCAGGCGCGGCATGCTTTGGGATGAAAACAGGCAGAACAAAGATATGCTTTTGTTTTACCAGACGTTGATCCGGCTCCGTCATGAATACCCCGTGCTGACAAAAGGAACGGTTACGGAGCAATTTGCGCTTGACGAGAAAGGCGTGATCGGGATCAAAAGACAGATGGACGGTCAGAGTATCTGGTTATTGTTCAATGGACGGAACAAAACGGCAGAGGTTCCCGAACGGAAAGGATTGAAGAATCTTTTGGACGGTCAGTGCTTTTCGGGCAGTCTGGGGGATTATGAGGCGGCTGTGCTGGTGGAATGACGGTGCCGGTTTCCTTAGAATACGGTCAGGGTTCAAATGAAATCATTGATTTCATTATAAAATCAAAGATTATCTGAATACAAACAGTTAGAAAGATGGTGACGCATCCTGTTATGAAATCATTTGCAAAATTATCCGTACCGATCGCGTTAGAAACACTGTGCTATATGCTGGCGGGAATGGTTGATACGATCATGCTTTCAACAGTGGGGGACAACGCGGTCGGAGCAGTCGGCACGGCGAATACTTATATCGGCATTTTTATCATCATGTTTCATATTGTGTCAACAGGTATGATCGCCGTTATGACACAATACATAGGAGCAAAAAGAGTCGGCGTGGCTTACCAGGCAAGACGGCTTGGCGCGGTGTTCAATCTGGGAATCGGCGCGGTTCTTTCCCTGTTCTTATTTTTCTTCTCAGGGCATGTCCTGAAACTGGTAGGAGTGGCGCCGGTACTTATGGAATATGCCAAAACCTATCTGCGGATCGTGGGCGGCGCCTGTTTCTTAAATGCGCTGATCCCGGTTTTTTCAAGTTACTTAAGGGCGTTCGGTCATACAAAACCGCCTTTGATCGCCACGGTGACCGCCAATATTGCGAATCTTGCACTCAATGCGATTTTCCTGTTTGGATTTCATGCAGGTGTGGCGGGTGTTGCTGCCGCTACGGTTTTGTCAAAAGCGCTCAATCTCATCATTGTCATGATCGTTTCCAAAAAACTGATCAGGGCGGGGGAAGATCCGGAACGGCTTAAAAACCGGGAGGTATTGGCGCAGATCATTAAAGTCGGGCTGCCTTCCGCGATGGAGACCGCGTTTTATAATGTGGCGATGACACTGACCGTCCGATTCTTAAATCAGATGGATGAAGCCGGGATGAACGTGACGGCGAGGGCATATACGGCGCAGATCACGAATTTTGCCTATTGTGCGGGCGCGGCGCTTGCGCAGGCAAACGCGATCATGACCGGATGGCGGATTGGACGTAAGGATTATGAAGCCTGCGACAAGGGAACGAAAAAGGCGGCCGTGATCGGGATCTGCATTGCAGCGGGATTGGAAACCCTTTTTGCGCTAAGCGCGAAACTGCTGCTCCGGCTGTTTACGGAGGATGCCGCCATGATCGCATTGGTGGGAAAGCTTTTGGCGATCGACATTATTCTTGAAGTGGGGCGTGTAAGCAATCTTGTTTTCGGGCAGGCGTTAAAGACAAGCGGGGATGCGCTCTATACCACGATCGTCGCAGTCGTATTTACTTATCTGTGTATGGTAGGAGGAACATGGTTTTTCGGGATTCGGCTGAATCTTCTGGCGGTGGGAGCCTATATCGGACTAGCAAGCGACGAATGCGTACGCGCGGTCTGTATGTTTCTGCGCTGGCAGTCGGGCAGGTGGAAGACGAAAGGGTTTATTCGGGAGAAAGAACAAAAAGAGGAAGAACAGCCGCAGGAAAGCGGTTTATGCGGCTGAATGCAGACAGTGCTGCATTCAGATATTGTATAAAAAGGGAGGCGCTTTATCTTATAGAAGCGCTTCCCTTTTTATATGCAACTCCATGCAGAGAAAGTTTTACCCGTATGATCTGTCAGGAAACTTCCTGCTTTGTTTCGGAATCGGCAGAAACTTCTGGTGCAGCCTTTTCTAAGGCGTTTTTTGTCAGATTCTTCTGTGCCGTTGAGAGCATCAGTTTGATCCGGTTTAACTGATTGACTTCACTGGCGCCCGGATCATAGTCGATCGCAACAATATTCGATTCGGGATACCGGCGCCGGATTTCTTTGATCACTCCCTTGCCGACAACATGGTTCGGCAGGCAGGCAAACGGCTGCGTGCAGACGATATTCGGCGTGTTGTCGTGGATCAGCTCTAACATTTCTCCGGTCAGGAACCAACCTTCCCCGGTCTGATTGCCGATCGAAACAATGGTCTGTGCATTTTTTACCGTATCGTAAATATTGGCGGGCGGTGAAAAATGTTTACTGTCCGCAAGCGCTTTCGCCGCGGTTCCCCTAAAGTGCTGGATCGCCCAGATGCCGAGTTTCGCAAGCTTAGCGGAACGCTTACTGGTACCGAGGTTCTCCGACTTATAGATCTGATTATAGAAGCAGTAGAGCATAAAATCCATCAGATCGGGAACGACGGCTTCGGCGCCCTCGGCCTCCAACAATTCCACAAGGTGATTATTGGCGGCAGGCATAAATTTGACGAGAATCTCGCCGACGACGCCGACACGGGGTTTTTTCACATCGGTAATCGGAATATTGTCGAAATCGTGAACGATCTCGCGGCACATGTTCTTAAACTTACGGTAGGAAATGTGCTTTGCCGTGATCAGTTTTTCACAGCGCGCCTCCCATTCGCGGTGCAGCGCATCGACGGAACCGGGCGTGGCCTCGTAGGGGCGCATCCGGTAGACGCAGCGCATGAACAGATCGCCGAGCGTGACGGCATAGACTGCACGCATCAGCATTTCTGCATTGATCTTAAATCCCGGATTGCTCTCCAGTTTTGAGAGATTGATGGAGATGACCGGAATATAGCTGTAACCTGCTTTGGCAAGTGCGCGCCGGATAAAGCCGATATAGTTGGTCGCGCGGCAGCCGCCCCCGGTCTGGGACATCACGAATGCAAGCTTGTGCGTATCATATTTTCCCGAAAGAACCGCGGACATGATCTGACCGACGACCATCAGGGACGGATAGCAGGCATCGTTATTGACATATTTTAAGCCGACGTTGACGGCCTGTTTCCCGTCGTTGTCCATTACTTCCAAATGGTAACCGCATTGTCTGAATGCGGCCTGTAATAATCCGAAATGGATCGGCGACATCTGCGGGCACAGAATCGTGTAATCTTTTCGCATTTCTTCCGTAAAAAGAACACGATTCATGGCGGAAGAATGGATTTCGCGTTTCTGATGTTTCGACTCTCTGACACGGATCGCAGAGAGCAGCGAGCGGATCCGGATTCTTGCCGCGCCGAGATTGTTGACCTCGTCGATCTTCAGGCAGGTATAAATCTTACCGGAACCGGAAAGAATATCATTGACCTGATCCGTTGTCACGGCGTCTAAGCCGCAGCCGAACGAGTTGAGCTGAATCAGGTCTAAATTATCAACAGCTTTGACATAGCTTGCCGCCGCATACAGACGGGAATGATACATCCACTGGTCCGATACGATAAGCGGACGCTCCGGCTTTGCCAAATGGGAAATGGAATCTTCTGTCAAAACGGCAATGTCATAGGAGGTGATCAGCTCCGGAATACCGTGGTTGATCTCCGGGTCGATATGGTAGGGACGACCCGCGAGTACAATGCCGCGCTTGTTGTTTTCTTTTAACCATGCGAGCGTTTCCTCGCCTTTTTTCTGAACGTCCTTCCTCGCCGCTTCCTGTTCGACCCATGCGTCGTGAACGGCGCTTTTGATCTCGGCGGGTGTCAGCTCCGTAAATTCTTTAATGAGCTGGGAGGAAATGGTTTCCTCGCTTGTAAATGCCATGAACGGATTGCGGAAAACGACTTCACCCCGTCCGATCTCCTCGACATTATTCTTGATATTCTCAGAATAAGAGGTGACGATCGGGCAGTTATAGTGGTTGTTGGCGTCTCCGAATTCATTGCGTTCATAGAACAGGGCCGGATAAAAAATGAAATCCACATCCTGATGGATCAGCCACATGATATGGCCGTGAACGAGCTTCGCCGGGTAACATTCGGATTCACTCGGGATCGATTCGATGCCGAGCTCGTAAATCTTGCGGTTAGAGTTCGGGGAGAGTATGACTCGGTATCCCAATTTTGTAAAAAACGTATGCCAGAACGGATAGTTTTCGTACATATTCAATACACGCGGAATACCGACAGTGCCGCGTGCGGCAACGCCCGGCGCAAGAGATTCATATCCGAAGATGCGGGAAAGCTTGTATTCGTACAGATTCGGTACATTGTGTTCGTTTTTCTGCTTTCCGAGTCCGCGCTCGCAGCGATTGCCTGAAATATATTGTCTGCCGCCCGAAAAACGGTTGATGGTCAGGCGGCAGTTGTTCGTGCAGCCTTTGCATTTTGCCATGCTTGTCGTAAATTCCAACGCATTGATCTGTTCGATCGTAAGCATCGTGGTCTGGTAGCCGCAGGTCCCCATAAAACGTTCCCGCGCGACAAGCGCCGCACCGAACGCGCCCATGATCCCCGCAATATCGGGGCGGATCGCTTCGCAGCCCGCGATACTTTCAAAGCTTCGCAGAACGGCGTCGTTATAAAACGTTCCGCCCTGTACGACGATATGGCTGCCGAGTTCGGAAGCGTCGGATACTTTGATGACCTTGAATAATGCGTTTTTAATGACGGAATAGGCAAGCCCCGCTGAGATATCGGACACGGATGCGCCTTCCTTCTGAGCCTGTTTGACCTTAGAATTCATGAACACGGTACAGCGCGTGCCGAGGTCGATCGGATGCTCTGCGAACAGCGCGGCTTTTGCAAAGTCCTGTACGCTGTAATTCAGGGATTTCGCAAAGGTCTCAATGAAAGAGCCGCAGCCTGAGGAGCACGCCTCGTTTAACTGCACGCTGTCCACGGTCTGATTTTTGATCTTGATGCATTTCATATCCTGACCGCCGATATCTAAGATACAATCCACCTGCGGATCAAAGAAGGCGGCGGCATAGTAATGCGCAACGGTTTCGACCTCGCCGTCATCCAACAAAAACGCGGCTTTGATCAGCGCTTCCCCGTAACCGGTGGAACAGGAGCGGACGATACGGGCGCCCTTCGGAAGAAGGGAATAGATCTCCTGAATGGAGGTGATTGCCGTTTTCAACGGACTGCCGTTATTGTTGCTGTAAAATGAATATAAGAGGTCGCCGGATTCGCTGATCAGCGCGACCTTCGTCGTAGTCGAACCTGCGTCGATGCCGAGAAAACAGTTGCCGCGGTATTGTTTCAATTCCGATGTCCGTACACAGTGGCTGTCGTGACGCGCACGAAAAGCGTCGTATTCGGCTTCGGAAGAAAACAACGGTTCCATACGCTCAACCTCAAACTCCATTTTAATATCGGAGGAGAGCTTTGCGACCATTTCTTCCATAGAAAAAAACACCTCATCCTTTGCATTCATGGCAGAGCCGATCGCGGCAAACAGATGGGAATTGTCCGTGTCGATGATATGTTCTTCATCGAGCTTCAACGTGCGGATAAATGCTTCTTTCAACTCGCTTAGGAAATGAAGCGGTCCGCCGAGAAATGCCACGTGTCCGCGGATCGGTTTTCCGCAGGCAAGGCCGGAGATCGTCTGATTGACGACCGCCTGAAAAATGGATGCGGCGAGATCTTCTTTGGTAGCCCCCTCATTGATCAGCGGCTGGATATCGGATTTGGCAAAGACACCGCAGCGCGCAGCGATCGTGTAAAGAGAGTGATAATTTTTTGCATATTCGTTTAAGCCGGGTGCGTCCGTTTGTAAGAGGGACGCCATCTGGTCGATAAAAGAACCGGTTCCGCCGGCGCAAATGCCGTTCATACGCTGCTCGACATTGCCGCCCTCAAAATAAATAATTTTTGCGTCCTCGCCACCAAGCTCTATGGCGACGTCTGTTTTGGGCGCGAGTTCGGTTAAAGCGGTCGCAACGGCGATGACTTCCTGATTAAACGGAACGCCTAAATGGTTTGCAAGCGTAAGACCGCCGGAGCCTGTGATCATAGGGTGAAGCGTAAGATTTCCGAGCTTCTCAAAAGCATCCGACAATAACCCCTGCAGTGTTTCACGGATATTGGCATAATGCCTGCGGTAATCGGAAAACAGGATCTGGTGCCGGGTATCAAGTATCGCGATCTTAACAGTTGTGGAACCGATATCGATTCCGAGTGTAATCCTTTCGGCTGCATTTGCGGTCGATGGAGTATTCATATTTGTAACCTTCCTCCTTCAAAGTCCGGGGACTTTGCGCACGGCGCAAAGTGATGGATTGAAAGCGTTTTCTTCCAATCCTGACGCGGTCTTTCTTTGATATTCAAATTTTTCATACACAGGCATTATACGCTACGCGATAAAAAAGTTCAATTAAAAATAAATAAACAACGCGTCCGCTTTGTTTACTTTTTTTGGAATGGATGGTAAGATGTGTTATAAAAGCTTTCGTATTTTATGGGCAGTCTTAAACCGAAAGGAGCAGCGTTGTAAAAATGAAATTTATGAATAAGCTGGAATCGAAGCTGGGCAGATATGCAATTCCGAACCTATCTCTCTATCTGATATTAAGTTATGCGGGAGGGTATCTGATTCAGCTTGTCAACAGCAGTTTTGCAAGCTATCTGACCCTGAATCCGTTTGCGATCCTGAGAGGACAGATATGGCGGCTTGTGACATGGGTGCTGATCCCGCCCGGTTCCAGCAATATCTTTTTTCTGCTGATCATGCTGATGTTGTATTATTCGTTGGGGACGAATCTGGAGCGGACATGGGGAACATTTTATTATAATGTTTATATTTTCGGCGGGATTCTGTTTACGGTGATCGCCAGTTTTCTGCTTGCCGGATGGCTTGCTGTTTTTGATTTTCCCAAAATCAATGAGGTATCGCTTTCGTTTGTGTACCAGATGATGGGCGTCAACGCCGATCCGGGGGAAATGGGGACAATTGCGCAGATGCAGTTTTTGTATCAGAATACTTTTCGCAGTCTGTTCAGTACCTATTATATTAACATGTCGATCTTTCTGGCGTTTGCGGCAACGTATCCCGATATGCAGGTGATGCTGTGGTTCATCATTCCGATGAAAGTTAAGTATCTCGGAATTGTGTATGTGGTGCTGATGGTTTTGGATATCCTGCAGGTCGGATGGCTTCTCGCCTTTACGATCGGGGCGTCGCTGCTGAATTTTATCATCTTTTTCATGGTGACACGCAGGAACAAGCCGCGCAGAACGGTCAAACAGATGAAACGACAGATGGAATACCGGAGCGCCGCAAAGCCGAAGGGCGGCATTACGAGACATAAATGCGCAATCTGCGGCAGGACCGAGGAGGATGATCCGTCGCTTGAATTTCGTTTCTGCTCGAAATGTGAGGGAAATTACGAATACTGCCAATATCATCTTTTTACGCATCAGCATGTGAGGAGAAATTAGCATATGCATTGCATTCACGGGAGTGGAATCATGGGCGGAGAAGAACAATTTTTGAAGCGGCTGAAAGAGCTTAACGACACAGCGCGCTTACAGGGGCATATGCTGTCCAAGGAACAGGTGAAAGAGTTTATCACGGAGCTCTCGCTGGATTCGGACAAAGAGCAGATTCTGTATGATTATTTTAAGCAGAACCGTATCGGGGTCGGGGAACCGGCGGACGACGGGGAGTATCTGAGTGACAGCGAGAGATCCTATTTGGAACTGTATCTTGAGGAACTGAAATCAATTCCGGCTTTGAGTGACGGCGAGAAGCGGGCGCTTTCGATGGCGGCGATGGCAGGGGAGGCGGATGCGAAAAACAGGCTTGTGGAAGCCTATCTGCCTGAAGTCGTGGAAATCTCCAAGCTGTATGCGGGACAGGGTGTTTATCTGGAAGATCTGATCGGGGAAGGCAACGTGGCGCTTGCGCTTGGCGCAGAGATGCTTGGCGCACTGGAAGATCCCGATGAGGTTCCCGGTATGCTGGGAAACAGGATCATGAATGCCATGGAAGAATATATCAGTGAAAATATAGATGAAAATAAAGTCAACCAAAAGGTCCTTTCACGCGTCCAAAAGATAGCAGAGCAGGCAAATGTGCTGTATACAGAGCTTCGCAGAAAAGTGACGGTGGAGGAACTCATGCAGGAGAGCGGGATCAGTGAAAAAGAGATCCGCGATGCGATCCGCATGTCGGCAGGCGGTATTGAGGAGATCGATGTTGACGGCGGATACTCAAATCATGATGAAGATGCCGGTTCCCGGCATTTTTAAGTGTGAAACAGTCTTGGCTGTGGGCAATTAGAAGTTCTTCTCATACTGATCAGGTGAAATACGAAGGCGGGGCGTCAGAAATGGAATATCAGGATTTTAAGTATATTATGAGCGATGTGTCAAAGATTTATATCGGCGCTGAGATGACTTATGCGGAGATCTGCGCGCATGATTTTGCTCCGTTTAAGTTCATCGCGGTCATTGAGCAGTACTTATATAAAGAAGCCGCTCCTGATATGACGCTGAAAGAGCACCTTCTTGCAATGACGAAAGATTCGTTTTCTTATCAGACGCTGCATCACCTAAAGGTGTCACTGAAAATGAACATTTACACACAGAACACGGATAAACGCGGACGGATTACGGAAAAGTGGCTGATCGATGAGGTCGTTGGTATCGACCAGTATGTGGAGGAAGAAACCTATCATACATATCCCGAACATGCGATCGTGACGGAGCTTGTGATAAAAAAACTGCCTCTCATGATGTTTTCTGTATAAACTTTTTTGGACGGAGCGCGCGAAAAAGCTTTTCTCATGGAATGTATACTTTGCAAAAATCGGGCAATGATGGTTACAACAGATTCCCAGATACTTAGAATCACAGAATCGTGCCAAAGCTTTGGATGATTCTTCGAAAAACGCCGTAGACAGGCGTTTTTTATCAAATTTAAGATTCCGCGAAACGGAGTCATGGAGGTTAATATGAAAAGGAGAAAATCAGAAATGATGAAGAAGATGCTTGTATGTACACTGGCGGCAGTGATGTTGTTTACTGCAGCATGTGGAAAGGATGATGCAGGACAGAATCCGGGAAATGAAAACACGACGGGCGGGAATAATACGGATCAGACCGGCGGAGAGGAGAATTCCGGAAACGACGGACAGAACGTCGATGACACAGTTACGATCGACACGATCCATCAGGCGGTCAAAGAGGCATATGGAGAAGACTATATGCCGGACATGCTTCTTTCGGAGGATGATATTCAGATACGCTTCGGCATTGAGCCGGACTGGTGTGAAGAGTTTTTGGCAGAGATTCCGATGATGAGCACACATGTCGATACGTTTCTGGCAGTGAAGGCGAAACCGGAGCATCTGTCGGAGGTATCAGATGCTGTCAACGCTTATGTGGAAAACTTAAAGAACGATACGATGCAGTATCCGATGAACGTGCCTAAGATTGCGGCGTCCTCAGTCGTTACGATGGGAAACTATGTATTTTATGTTATGCTGGGAATGCTTCCGACAGAACAGCAGGAACTGGACGAGTCGGAACAGGTGAAGTTGTATGAGGAGCGCAATCAGGTTGCAATTGATCTGATTGAAGAGATGCTTCTAAAATAAGCTCAGGCGGAACTGTGGTGATAATGTTGTGCCTGAATACCAGTTTTTGAGACAGGGTGGATTATTATGATTTTTGCAGGGTTTACGTTTCTTTTTCGATTTTTACCAATTGTACTGATCGCATATATGATATGCCCAAAGCAATTCAGAAATGGATTGCTTTTTTTTGCATCCCTTATTTTCTATGCATGGGGAGAGCCGGTTTATGTGGTGCTCATGCTGTTTTCCACCGTGTCGGATTACTGGCACGGCAGGCGCATCGATGCGGCGAAAAGGGCAGGGAAACAAAAAGCAGCAAAAGGTTTTCTGATCTCATCCATCATGATCAATCTTGCAATGCTCGGTTTTTTCAAGTATGCGGACTGGCTGACCGGCATGTTTAACAGTGTGACAGGATGTTCTGTGCCGCTGCTTTCACTGCCATTGCCGCTCGGTATTTCATTTTATACGTTCCAGACGATGTCGTACAGTATCGACGTTTACCGGGGGGAAGCAAAAGTACAAAAAAATATCATTGATTTTGGCATGTTTGTGTCACTGTTCCCGCAGCTCATTGCAGGACCGATCGTACGCTATGCGGATATTGAGGAACAAATGAAAGAGCGTCCGCTTCGTGTGGACAGAATGAGTATAGGCGCACGGCGCTTTGCTGTCGGACTCGGCAAAAAAGTGCTGCTTGCCAATCAGTTAGGTATTTTATGGGAGACGATCACGGCAGTTGAGCCTGCAGCGATGCCGGTACTCACGGGATGGATCGGCATTGTTGCTTACGGACTTCAAATCTATTATGATTTTTCCGGATATTCGGATATGGCGATCGGACTGGGTGCGATTTTCGGATTCCACTTTCCGGAAAACTTTGATCACCCCTATGAGTCGCGCAGCGTTTCCGAGTTTTTCCGAAGATGGCATATGACGCTGCAAAAATGGTTTGCATCCTATGTCTATTATCCGCTAGGGGGAAACAGAAGAGGCTTAAAGCGGCAGATCTTTAATCTGCTTGTCGTGTGGGGATTGACCGGAATCTGGCATGGTGCAAGCGGAAACTTTCTTGCATGGGGGTTGTATTTCGGATTCTTTCTTGTGTTAGAAAAGGTATTTTTGCAGCGGGCACTTGAACGGCTGCCAGGCGTGTTCGGACATTTGTATACGATCATTGTTGTTGCATTCGGATGGGTGCTGTTTACCCATACGAATCTGTCTGAGGCGGGACAATTTATGGCGAGGATGCTTGCCATTCCGCTTTCCGTACAGGGAGGTGCATCTGCGGCGGCGGGGACCCTGACAAGCGGGGGGATCTGCAATGCACGGACATGGTATTATCTGTTTCAATACGGCGGATTACTGCTGTTGGGTGCGCTTGGTGCGACAAATTTGCCGGTTTTTCTTGCAAAAAAGAGCAAATTAGATGGAAAAAAATGGATTTCTGCAATTTTTATTGCAATATTATTGTTAATATGCACGGCCTATCTGGTTGATGCAAGTTACAATCCGTTTTTATATTTTCGGTTTTAGGCGGTAAAATGGGAAGAATGGTGATGAAGATGGAGCAGGAACGGTCGCATTTTGATCAGAATGATCAAGGAGCAGATGAGTGTAAATTGCAAAAAAGAGATTCGGGCATGCAAAAAGTGTATCAGGCGCTGCCATTTGTGGTACTGATCGGTATGCTTGTTTTTTTCGGGATATGGCAGGCCGTATCGGAAAAACGTGCTTACTCGGCGTCGGAGCGCCGGCTGCTTGCCAAGAGGCCGGTGCTGACAGCGCAAAGCATATTTGATACTTCTTTTATGTCTGATTATGAGGAGTATCTGACGGATCAGTTTCCAATGCGGGATCAATGGATCACAATGAAGACGTACTGCGGGCTTCTTCTTGGCAGAAGAGAATCGGGAGGCGTCTATATCGCGCGAGACCGCAGCATGATCGAACTCCATATGCCCGAAGAGGCTCAGGGGGAGACGGCCGGGCGAAATATGGAGGTCCTGCTGGGATTTTTGAAAGACATGCGGGAGGCCGGAGCGGAGCAGGTACGTGTGATGCTTGTACCGACTGCGGACAGTATATGGAGGAATAAACTGTCTCCTTTTGCGGAGCCGCTTGATCAGCAGGCATATCTGGAATATGTTTCATCATTACTTGATGAGCACGGTCTTAAGGAGTGCTATGTAGATGTATGGGCAGGGTTGTCTGCACATGCAGAGGATCCGGTCTATTATAAGACAGACCATCATTGGACAATGTTTGGGGCATATATCGGGTATGATGCATATGTATCGTCCTTTTCAGATACTGGCAGACTGCCGGACGGAGTATTGCCCTGGACAGCATACCGGACGGAAGCGGTCCGGCTTGATTTTCATGGGACGACAGCCGCTAAATGCGGTCTTTACAATGTTAATGACGAGATCGTGCTTGTATATCCGCCGGAGAGTGATGCAGAGCATTACCGGGTAAGCTATGACGGCGGAGAGTCGGAGTCAGATTCCCTGTATGAGCGCAGGCACATTGCGGGTGATGACCCTTACAGCGTCTATCTTGACGGTAATCATGCCATGACCGTGATTACCATAACACGGGAAGCGGTCGGGGAGAACACGGCGGCGGAAAGCAGAACGGGTGATGAGGAAGGGGCAAAGAATATGGCGGAAGCCGGTCAGGAGGATCATACAGAGGATGTATTAAGGGATACGACAGCAGCACAAGAGCGTGTGCGAAGCCTGCTTCTGATCAAAGATTCCTATGCCAACAGCTTCGTACCTTATTTGACCGGGATCTATGATGAGATCACCCTGATCGATCCACGTCATTATAACGGGAGTCTGCATGCACTGATGGAGGAGCATCATTATACGGATGTGCTGGTACTGTATAATCTGCCAAATTTTCTTACGGAGACGACAGTATACCAGCTTGGAAGATGAGAGGTTCCGTAACAGTGTTTTTATGCGTATGAGGCGGATATCTGCAAAGACCAGTGTTTGTTCTTGTTAACCTTTAGTCCCATTGCTTTGCCTGATTGTTAACTGATTAAAATAGGAGGTTGACAATCAAGCTCCTTTTTGCTATGATGTGTAGCGTGAAAAGAAAGAAGCTTTTCTAAGCAGTCAAAGTACGCCTGCTAAGAAAAACCGGATCATTCTTTGAAACATATCAAAAACAGAAGAAGGGCAGGAGGAAACTGGATCATGAATATGGGAACAGTCAATGCGGGGGGGCAGAATACAGTAAAAGAGAGGAATCCGGCAGGCAGGACGGGCAGGAAAACGACACGTACATTTGTTTATATTGGCATGTTTGCAGCCGTTCTTGCGGTTTTGTCCCAGATTTCCATACCAATGCCGACCGGAATGCCGCTGACACTTCAGACTTTCGCGGTCGCTTTATGCGGAGCAGTGCTCGGATGGCGGCTTTCGCTGGCAAGTACAGCGGTCTGGGTCATGCTCGGGGCGGTCGGTGTACCTGTGTTTGCAAATTTCAGCGGGGGTTTTCGTGTTCTTGTCGGGTATACGGGCGGCTTTATTTGGGGATTTTTCTTTATGGCGGCGCTTTGCGGAATCGGATCGGCAATGAAAAATAAACCGTTTGGGTTAGAGATTGGCTTTTTGGGTCTGCTGATCTGTCATGTGTTTGGCGCTCTTCAATATTCATTTGTTGCGGGAGTTGGTTTCTGGCAGGCCGTACTTTTGGTTTCCGTGCCATATCTAATTAAAGACGTGATCTCGGTCGTGCTCGCATTCTCTATCGGGACAATCGTTCGCGGACGGCTGGCAAAAGCGGGATTGATGTAGGAGGAGCCGGAAAATGGATATACTTAAGCTTCGCGTGCATCATCTTTTGTGCAGTGTTCTCTATGAGGGCAGCGGTTACAGTGAGGCATTTGTAGAAAATATGAATAATGTCGTGTCAGCCCTGAAGGATCGTGAGACACGGGTCTGCCTTGTTACCGGGGCAGACAGTGTCTGCGCAGAATGTCCGAATGCGATGGGTGACGGGGGCTGCGCGCTTGATGGTGATAAGGAAGAGAAGAGTGTGGATCGTTTAGATATACGGATCCTGGACCACACAGGGCTGACTGCAGGAAAGATTTATAGGGCAGAAGAGGTGATCATGCAGGCGGCGTCACGGATGGACGCCGCGTTTTTTGAGCAGTGCTGCTCGGAATGCAGATGGTATCTTGCCGGGTATTGTAGCTATCATAAATATGAACAAATTGTTAACAATTATTTTTTATGAAAAAAAGACTTGTGATGACGCGAATAGTTTGCTATTCTTATTTTGTAAAGCATTCGCTGCTTTATATCCGGTATCTGCCGGGAGTGGTGTCAATCAGGTCTGAAGCTTATCTGAAAGACAAATCTATGCCAAATCAAGTGTATGAAGAGATCCGACCGACCAGAGTGATATTTCTTATGAACGGGTAGTATTGAGGCGGGATACATGCTTTTCTAAGATGATCTGGGGGATTCTTTTACGTCTCTGTAATTCTTATTTTATTCCAGTTTTTGAAGAGACTGAAAAAATCGTGCGGTCGGACAACCGGATTCTTTTGTTGACGGCTCCCGGCAGCCCTTCGAGGGTTACGATCTTATCTTGCTTTTTGATTCACTTTACATTTTATAAAGACATCCGCAGGAATAAAATCCGTGCTTGGGTAATTTGGAAAACTATGGTATAATGACCGATAGGCATGATTTTTTTGTCTGTTCCATAACGGAAAAGCGCAGGGAAAGGAGCAGTAGTATCAGAATGAGAGTAGAAGATGTGAAAGCGTACGAGGTTTTGCAGGACAGAGAAATTACGGACCTGAATTCAAGAGGGTATCTGCTGAGGCACAAGAAGACGGGCGCGCGTATTGCGCTTTTAAGCAACGACGATGAAAACAAGGTATTTTATATCGGCTTCCGCACGCCGCCGACGGATTCGACCGGTGTGGCGCATATCATCGAGCACACTGTGTTGTGCGGTTCGGAGAAGTATCCGATCAAAGATCCGTTTGTAGAGCTTGTCAAAGGATCGCTGAATACGTTCTTAAATGCCATGACTTATCCGGACAAGACCGTCTATCCGGTTGCAAGCTGTAATGATAAGGACTTCCAAAATCTGTGTGACGTATATATGGATGCGGTCCTTCATCCGAACATTTATAAGAATGATCTGATCTTTGCGCAGGAAGGCTGGCACTATGAGCTGGAAGATGCGGACAGCGAGCTGAAATTAAACGGTGTTGTGTACAGCGAAATGAAAGGAGCGTTCTCATCACCGGACGGAGTATTTTCCAGAGAAATCTTTAGTTCTTTGTATCCGGATACGATTTACGGTGTGGAATCGGGCGGCGATCCCGATGTGATCCCGACGCTGACGTATGAGAATTATCTGGAGTTTCATCGTACTTATTATCATCCGAGCAACAGCTATATTTATCTGTATGGTGATATGGATATGGCACAGAAGCTTGTATGGCTGGATGAGCAGTACCTTTCCAAATATGATCATTTAGATGTGGATTCCGCCATCGGATTCCAGAAAGCATTCGGCAAAGGTGCGGTCCGTGAGATTGAAAAGCAGTATCCGATCACGGATGCAGAATCCGAAGAGAACTCATCCTATCTGTCATACAACTGCACATTGGGGACAAGTTTAGACCAAAAGAAGCAGCTGGCATTCCAGATATTAGATTATGCGCTGAGTTCAGCGCCGGGTGCACCGCTAAAACAGGCACTGACGGACAAAGGGATCGGGCAGGAGATTACGAGTTCGCTTGATAATGAATTGTTACAGCCGTATTATACGATTGCAGCCAAGAAAGCGGATTCAGGACGAAAAGACGAATTTCTCGCAACGATCCGTGAGACGCTTGACGGACTGGTGAAGAACGGAATTGATGAAAAGTCGCTGCGTGCGGCAGTGAACAATCTGGAGTTCAAATACCGCGAAGCAGATTTTGGTTCTTTCCCCAAAGGATTGATCTATGGTCTGCAAATGTTGGGAAGCTGGCTTTATGATGATAATGAACCGTTCATGAATGTGGAGATCGGCGATGCATTTGCCTTTTTGCGCGAGCAGATCGGAACAGACTATTATACAGAGCTTGTGCGCACATATCTGTTGGAGAGCGAACATGCTTCTACCGTAACGCTGAAACCGCAAAAGGGTCTGACGGCAAAAAAGGACAAGGAGCTTGCAGATAAGCTTGCGGCGTATAAGGAATCGCTGAGCGCGGAGGAGAAGGAAGCGCTGATCGCCCGCACGAAAGCGTTGCGCGAATTTCAGGAGGCGGAAGATAAAAAAGAGGATATTGAGAAGATTCCTCTTTTAACAAGGCAGGATATTGATCCGAAAGCGTCAAAGCTCGTCAACGAAGTGCGTGATGCAAACGGAACGAAGGTCTTGTATCACGATGTGTTCACAAACGGAATCGGATATGTCCGTTTTGTTTTTGATATGGGGAAACTGCCCTCGGAATTATATCCATATGCGGGACTGTTGAAATGCGTGCTTGGAAATATTGATACGGAACATTATTCCTATAATGATCTGAATAATGAGATCAATATCCATACGGGAGGATTCCAGACCGGTATATCGATCTATCCGGATCAGAAAGAACCGGAAACATTTAAGATCATGTTTGACCTGCGTATCAAGGCATTTTATGACAGTCTGCCGGAAGCATTTACGTTGATGACGGAACTGATGCTTCGTTCGAAATTAGGGGATAGTAAGCGGTTAAAAGAGATTTTGGATGAGACGATTTCACAGCTTGAAACTGCTATGATGAGCGCAGGGCATGCGTTTGCTGCCGGGCGCGCGATGGCTTATTATTCCAAGACGGCGCTTGCCTCGGACATGACGGCAGGATATGATTTCTATTGCATGATCAAGGACTTAAGCGATCATTTTGAAGAGCGTCAGAACGAACTGACCGATAAACTTGTACAGGTGATGAAGTCTCTGTTCCGTCCGGAGAATCTAATGCTTGATTATACGGCGGAGGAAAAAGGGTATCAGCTTATCCCGCAGCTGCTTGCCGCTGCGGTGCAGGAGCTTTATACAGAACCGGTGAAAGAGGGAAGCTTTGATAGTACGCCGGTTAAGAAGAACGAGGGATTTTTCACTGCCGGAAAAGTTCAGTATGTATGCCGGGCAGGTAACTTTAGGACCGCGGGACTGCCTTATACGGGAGCGCTTCTCGTGATGCGTACGATCATGAGCTATGATTATCTGTGGTTCCAGGTGCGTGTAAAGGGAGGGGCATATGGCTGCATGACGCTTGTGAAGCGCTGTGGAGATGCCTGCTTCGTATCTTACCGTGATCCGAACTTACAAAAGACCGTCGAGACTTATGAGGGCGCCGTAGAGTACCTAAAGGAATTTCAGGCGGATGAGAGGGGAATGACAAAGTATGTGATCGGTACGATGTCCGAACTGGATATACCGCTGACGCCTTCCATGAAGGGGGCGCGTTCCCTGAATGCTTATCTGAGCGGATATGGTGATGAGGAGCTCCAGAAAGAACGCGACGAAGTGTTGAACGTGACGGTGGAGGATATTCGTGCACTTGCAGAGTATATCAAAGCAATGCTTGACGGAGACAACATCTGCGTGGTCGGAAACGAGGACGAGATCCGGGGGTGCGAAGAGCTGTTTATGAACATGGGGAACCTTGTAAAGTAACAGGATGTGAAAGTTTTGGAAAGATTTGCGGCTGAGGAATCCTTTATGAAGTACCGGATAAGGGACTGATATTTGACAGCAGGTTTTATGCAGGGCATAAAGCCTGCTGTTCATGTCATATTTGTATTACCTGAAACAGAATAGATGGACAGGAAAAGTAGAAACTTTAGATAAAACGGAAAGTAAAGAGAGGAAACGATGGATACAAAACAGTACAAATCTGGTTTCGCGGCGTTGATCGGGCGCCCGAATGTTGGAAAATCCACGCTGATGAATACATTGATCGGACAAAAGATCGCGATCACTTCGAATAAACCGCAGACAACGCGTAACCGGATACGGACCGTCTATACAAGCGGGCAGGCGCAGATTGTTTTTTTGGACACACCGGGAATCCATAAGGCAAAAAATAAGCTGGGTACTTATATGGTCCACACTGCTGAGCAGACGCTTTCAGACTCAGATGTGATTCTGTTTCTTGTGGAGCCCTCTGCTTATATCGGCGCAGGGGAACAGCATATCATCGAACAGTTAAAACGGGTACATACGCCCGTTATCCTGGTTGTCAACAAAATTGATACCGTTAAAAAAAATGATCTGTTTGCAGTCATCGATGCGTATCGCAGACAGATGGATTTTGCGGAGATAGTACCAGTATCAGCGTTTCAAAATACAAACACGGACGAACTGCTTAACTGCATCATCAAATATCTGCCATATGGACCCGCATTTTACGACGAGGACACCGTGACGGATCAGCCGGAGCGGCAGATCGTGGCAGAACTGATCAGAGAGCAGGCGCTCCGCATGCTGAGTGAGGAACTTCCGCATGGCATTGCGGTAACGATCGAAAGCATGAAAAAGCAGAAAAAAGTTACGGAGATCCATGCGACGATCGTGTGTGAGAGAGACTCCCATAAGGGAATGATCATCGGAAAAGGCGGCGAAATGTTAAAAAGGATCGGCTCGCAGGCACGGGTCGGAATTGAGGATCTATTGGGACGGCAGGTGAACTTAAAGCTTTGGGTGAAAGTGAAAAAAGACTGGCGGGACAGCGATTATCTGCTTAAAAATTTCGGCTACAGGCAGGATGATTCTGAATAGAAAGGGTTTCCTTGTGTGAAATTTCCGAAGATTTTACCGGTGATTTTTAATGAAACAGAATCGTATCCTATGTGTTAAAAAGAGTCCTGTCTTCGCATAGAAAAAGGAAAACTGCGTACGCTAACATTATGTCCGGCAGCGGATATAAATGGGGAGAACGGGGGCGCAGAAATGAGGCAGGACGAGTGTTGGGAGCGGTTTGTGAAAAGCGGAAGTGTACAAGACTATTTAGGATATTGCGATGTAAGAAGCAGGGCGCAGGAACCCGCAACAGACGGGAGAACGACAGAATATGCAGGATTTTCTGACAGTTACGGGGATGGTGTTAAAGACGATTCCTGTAGGCGAATATGACAGGCATGTATGCATCCTGACCAGGGAGTGCGGTAAGATCACGGCGTATGCCAGAGGGGCAAGGAGGCAGAATCATCGTCTGCTGGCAGCGGCAAACCCGTTTTGCTTTGGGGAGTTTAAGCTGTATGCGTCAAGGAACTCCTATAATTTATCAGAAGCAGCGATCAGCTATTATTTTGAAGAATTGCGTATGGACGTCGAGGGTGCTTGTTACGGGATGTATTTTCTTGAGATAGCGGATTATTATACAAGGGAAAATAATGACGAGCGGGAGATGCTCAGGCTGTTATTTCAGTCGCTCAGGGCACTTTGTAAAGAAACGCTTCCGCGCAGGCTTGTACGCTATATTTTTGAGCAAAAGGCGATGGTAGTAAACGGGGAGTTTCCGGGTATGCCCGCAGACGGCGGAGTTTATCTGGAAGCGACAGAGTATACGGTCGGGTATGTAACGTCGATCCCTATCGAAAAATTATATACTTTTGTGTTAACGGAAGAAGTCTTGGAGGAATATGCCTCAATTATAGACGGCTGCCGGAGGCGCTACATAGACCGGCATTTTAAGAGCCTTGAAGTATTAAAAGAACTTGAAAAAAGTGAACTGTAATGGTTGGCAAAATAAAAAAGATATGATATTCTTTATGTGTTTTTGAAGCAGTGTTTGAAGCATTATTAGAAGAGCAGGAATGATAAATAAGAATGTATAGGTATCAGACATGCGTCTGTGTCTGCAAAATCACATTGCGGACATCATGGAAAGCGCATGAAAGAAACATGGAATCGGGTGGGAAGCCCGGCGAGTCGGTCACTGTGATACTGCGCCCAAACAGACGAAGGCAGCAGTTAAGTCAGATACGTGGACTTATACAGTTGTTTTTGCCGGAACCGAAAACGACGCATAAAAGGGTCAGGTTTTGAGCCGGACGTTATCAGACAGGTTAAATCTGAGACGCTGCGGCAGGGCGTGGTTTACTTTGATGTGTGAAAGGATGTGTTTCCGGTAAGATGCGGAGAACACGACACATATCAAAGGAGGAAAAATAAAATGGGTAAATCAGGATGGAGAGCATGGGTAAAGAAGGCGACGGCGCTCCTTGCACTGACGGTCTTAACGGGAGCACTTGCCGCATGTGGAGGTAAAGACGAGGGTAAATACAAGATCAAGGTGGAAGTCGTGGATGATCAGGGAGATGTTAAGAGCTATGACGCTTCAACTGATGCGGAAGTATTATATGACGCGCTGCTGGAGATCGATGGTCTGACACTGGACGGGTATGATTCGGATTACGGCTATTACATAACGGCTGTCAATGGTATCACTGCTGATTATGATACAGATGGCGCTTACTGGTCTGTTTATGTGAATGGTGAGTATGGTTCTTTAGGCGTTGATTCGCAGCCTGTTGCCGACGGCGATATCTATCGTCTGGCATATGAAGTATATACGGCGCAGTAAAACGGGAAATGGTCTGTCCTGGGGAATGGCGCTGAAAAAGGAGGCGGCAACCGCCTCCTTTCCGTTATATGATGATACAAAGGAAATGAACCGGTGAAAAAAAATCACAGACAACACATGGATAATAAAGCGATTGCGACGGGCGGCATTCTTTCGGCAATGTGTCTGCTGCTATGTGTGTTCGGTGTATGGGGCTGGATGCATACAGTGCATGAGCACGGTTGGATGTCTGGCAGCGGAAAACGGACGGAAAAGATCACGCAGGACAATCTTGTTGAAACGATGCAAGGAATCTTATCATGGCAGTGTGATCAATATCATGTTTCCGATGTGCAGGAACTTTTGGATATTGCTTACGCGGAGCGTGCAGGCAGTGGAACTGTGCAGACTTATGTGATGGGACTTGGAAGCTTTACACGGGAATATGATTACACCAGTTATTTACAGAGTGTGCAGGCCTTGATCGCTGAGGGAGATATCAAGGGTATTTCCCTGCAAAAAACAATGGTACTCTTCTCTGTATTGCAGGCAAATGATTTGCAGCCGTCAGTTCCGACAGAATCGACGATTGGGGAACAGGGCATCATGTCTTATGTTTATGGACTTCTCATGCTTGAGGGAAGCTCTTATGGAGAAAGCTCTTATAGAGAAAGCTTCCCTGCTGGAAGTACATTGACAAGAAGTACACTCATCGATGAGATACTCTCAAAGCAGATGCCGGACGGCGGCTTTGCAGTGATAGGAACAGAGGGAGACGTCGATGTCACAGCCATGACGCTGCAGGCATTAGCGCCGCATTACCGGAAAGTGCAGGAATCCGGTTTTGATCCGGCAGATGGCGGGCAGAACTGTATTACGGCAGAAGAAGCAGACAGGCTTATTTTGGCAGTGGAGAGGGCGATTTCTTTTTTGTCGGAGAAGCAGCTTGCGACGGGGGACTTTGAAAACCGCGGGACACCGAATGCGGAGAGCACGGCGCAGGTGATCATGGCACTCTGTGCGTTAGGCAGGGATCCGTGGTCGGACGAACAGTTTATAAAGGACGGCAATACGCTGGCAGAAGGGCTTTCGGATTACCGGTCTATAGATGGCGGGTTTAGTCATACGGCAGGTGCAGTAGCAAATGATATGGCGACTTCTCAGGTATTTGCTGCATTGTCCGCACTTTACCGCATGAGCCAGGGAGAATGTTTCCTGCTAGATTTCGAAAACTATGCAGGTGCGGGCAGTATTGTCGAACAAGGTCCGAAGGGCAGGGGCGATGTGCGGGCGGCTCTTCTTCTTTTTCTTTTGGCAGCGGACTGCGGCTATCTTGCATATCTGTGCTTTCAGAAAAAGTTCAGCCTGAAACGGTTGTGCAGTATCGCTCTTGTCACGGCATTTTTGGCTGCGGCTGTCTGGCTGGTCAGGATTCAGACGAGGGAGGAATATCTAGGGCAGGATACAGCAGGATTTGATGGGGAAAATGTCATTACCGTGTCCATGGAGATCCGCTGTGATACGGTTGCCGGCAGAGAGGAATATCTTCCGGCGGATGGTGTGATCCTGGCAAAGACGGAAATGTCCGTGAGTGAGGGTGCAAGTGCGTTTGATTTGTTGAATGAGGCGGCGCGGGCATATGATATCCCAATAGAATATGAGGGCACAGCGGCGGGAGACGAATTTGCTTATATTGAGGGAATCGGGTATCTTTATCAATATGATTTCGGGGAACTGTCGGGCTGGGTCTTTCTGGTAAACGGGAATATTCCGGACACAGGCTGTGGCTCTTATGTGGTCGGAAACGGGGATGATATCGTCTGGTATTATACGGTAGAGCTTGGAAAAGACATAGAGGGCAGTTTGACGGATTGATATGGATATGGACGATTAGATATGAGCGATATGGGTATGGGTATCGGTTGGATTTACATGGCGAACCGGAACTGAAATACCGTATAACAGAAAAATAACACCCGTAAAGGAAAGGAATCATATGTCTGAAAGTCAACGGCTGCTTATGCGGCTGCATCCGGTCACGATCTTGTGCTATATGAGTGCTGTAATGGGAATCGCCATGTTTAGCATGAATCCAATGATACAAGGCTGCTCGACCGTGAGCGCGTGCGTGCTTTTGCGGATATTGTCGGAGCGCATTGCATGGAAGCGCATACCTGTGTTTTTATTCTTTTGCGGGGTCATTGCCATGCTTAACCCGCTTTTTTATCATAACGGGATGACAGTGCTTTTTTATCTGAACGGGAACCGGATCACCTTAGAGGCGGTGCGCTATGGTCTCTGTACGGCGTGTATGATTGGCGGAGTGTTTTTATGGTGCTGCAGTTTATCAAGGATGTTTACCGGAGACCGGGTGCAGTGCCTGCTTGGGACGATATCGCCGAAAGCGGCGCTGATCTGTTCCATGGCGCTCCGCTTTTTGCCGATTTATGTCAGGCAGATGGAAAAAACAAGGGCACAGCAGCAGATTCTGGGTCTATATAAAGAACGCACACTGATCGACAGGATCAGGGGGAATCTGAGAGTATTTGCAGCGGTAACGACATGGGCGTTTGAGCATTCCATGCATACGGCGGACTCCATGCAGGCACGCGGGTATGGTGCGCGAAAGCGTACGCAATACCGGAAGCAGCGATTTGGGAGACTGGATGCGGTGTTGTGCGCGATCATTGCAGTACTGTTTATAACGATCGTTATTGAATTGGGGCGCGGGAGCATAGCCATGCGCTTTTATCCGGTAACGGATATGTTGCCAATCAGCGTGGAAAGCGTCATCACATATGTCTGCTATGCGGCAGTCTGTATGACCTTGCCGGTAATGTTGATCGCAGCACGGAAACAATAACGGACGATTTCATAACAAGGGTTACCGCTTGAAATAACTGAATGATATTCGATTGAAAAGGAGCAGGGATGGAATTATATCGGGTAGCTCATTTGACATTTGCATATCCAAATTGTGAAATGAAGGATCTTCATAAGGGTATGAAAGAACATAAAAAGCCGGTTATACACGACTGCTCTTTTCGGGTGGAGGAAGGGAGCTTTGTGACTTTGTGCGGCGGGACGGGCAGCGGTAAGACGACATTGCTGCGCTTGCTAAAAAAAGAACTCCAGCCTGCCGGAATGGTGGACGGGGACATCGAGTACCGCGGCAGTGCGCTTGCTGATTACGCGTACGGGGACACTGCGGCGGAGATTGGTTTTGTCATGCAGAATCCGGAGGATCAGCCTGTCACCGACAGGGTATGGCATGAGATGGCGTTCGGGTTGGAAAATATGGGGACAGCGTCTGAAGAGATCAGACGGCGCGTTGCGGAGATCTCAGCTTATTTTGGAATCGATGATTGGTACGAGAAAGAGGTGGACGAACTTTCAGGAGGACAGAAGCAGCTTTTGAACTTAGCAGCAGTCATGGTCATGCGTCCGCGCGTGCTGCTTCTTGACGAACCAACTGCTCAGCTCGATCCGATTGCGGCACAAAACTTTATGAACATTCTCGTGCGCTTAAACAGGGAACTGGGAATGACGATCATATTAGCCGAACATCGTTTGGAGGAGGCGCTTGCCATATCGGATCATGTGATCGTGTTACAGGATGGAATGATATTCCGTCAGGGGACACCGCGGCAGATCGCTTTGTATGTCGAAGAGACGGAAACAATCTACGAGGCGATGCCGTGCGCGGTAAGATTATTTCGTTCTCTCAATGATAAAGAAAACATAACAGATGTTCCGATTACGGTCACACAGGGCAGGAGATGGATGCGAAATCGTTATGCACCAGCTAGGGAAAGCGTTATGCAGATGCAGAATATAAATGGAAAAGATGTATATACAAAAATGTCATCTGCAAAAATGTCATCTGCAAAGAGACAAGAGGACATAAAGCCAGCTTTAGAGTGCAGGAACATTTGGTTTCATTATAAAAAGACACGCGATATTATTTGTGGCATATCCTTTCAGATGCAACAAGGAGAAATCGTCAGCCTGTTTGGCAGTAACGGATCGGGAAAGACGACGCTGTTGCATGTGCTTGCAGGCATTTCGAAACCAAATGCGGGAGCTGTACATGTCTTAACAGAGCGGGTCAGATATCTGCCGCAGCAGGTGGAATCGTTATTTGTTGCGGACACAGTTGAGGAGGAGCTTCGTCTGGCTGGCGCAGAACCTTCCGTGCGGCTTGCAGAATATGGTCAGGTTCATCCTTATGACTTAAGCGGGGGCGAGAAGCAGCTTCTTGCGTGGGAAAAGGTGTTGGCGGGTAAGCCGGGACTGCTTCTTTTGGACGAGCCGACGAAAGGACTGGATGCGTCGGCGCGAAGGGAAGTGGGTGACAGGCTGCGTGTGCTAAAGAATAGCGGTGTGTCGATTTTAATGGTAACACATGATATCGAACTTGCAGCGGCAGTCAGCGACCGGTGCGGCATGTTGTTTCGGGGAGAACTTTTGGCGATTGACGGGACACGCGCGTTCTTTCATGGCAACCGGTTTTATACGACAGCAGCAGCGAGAATTTCACAGGATCTGTTTGACGATGTACTGACGGAGGATGAGCTTATAGAGAAATGTCTGATGTTGGATGAACTGGGAAGCCGCTAAGCTTGAAAAAAAGCGGGGCAAAAGGAAAGTACAAGGCAAAGAAAACGTGCGGGACAAGGAGAAAGTGAAAGGGCGGTGAAATGTGGAACGATCATCAGTAAAAAAAATCATATCTATCTTTGTATTGCTGACTGGAAGCATCCTTCTTTTAGTGCTCGGTCTGGTCGTCTTCAGGGAAAAGCGCTATGCGTGGATTTCCTTTGGGATCGCGGCTCTGTCCTGTATCGTCATTTTGTATGGATTTGACCGACGGCACACGCATATCAGGAGAGTCGTGCTGATTTCTGTCATGACGGCACTTTCTGTGGCAGGGCGTTTTTTGTTTGCTGTTGTTCCGGCATTTAAGCCGATGACGGCGGTGATTGTTATGACGGGGATGTACTTTGGTGCCGAAGCAGGATTTTTGTGCGGCGCATTTACAGCAGTATTGTCCAATTTTTATTTTGGTCAGGGTCCGTGGACGCCGTTTCAAATGGTTTCCTTTGGCACCATCGGTCTGTTTGCGGGAATCTGTCATAAGCCGTTAAAAAGAAGTGGGATCGCGCTTTCTTTTTATGGAATATTTGCGGGCGCACTTTATTCTTTTATCATGGATATATGGACTGTTTTATGGAGTCAGTCCTCCTTTGACCCTGAGTTGTATCGGACGGCACTTCTTACAGCAGTTCCGTTCACAACGCTCTATTGTATATCTAATGTTATTTTTCTTTTACTGATGAGGCGCCCGCTTGGGACACGTCTGGAGCGGGTGATTACGAAATACGGCGTCTGAACGGTAAATTTTCATATGCGATAAGTAAGCGCATACGGCATAAATTTTAGGTTGAAATACCATACTTTTTTATATATAATAAGAAGTCAGTTAAAGCTAGGAGAATTGTTGGATGAAAAAGAAAAATCCCCATATCTTGAAAAAGTATGCGATCATCCTCTTTGCTGCGTGGCTGCTTGCCGGATGCACACAGACCGGAGAGCAAAGCAGCGGGGAAACGAAAAAGACGGAGTCCTTTACAGCGGATACCAACACTGTGATCCTGACAAGGGAAAACGGACTGATCGGCTATATCTGCGAGGAGTTTGACGAGAGTCTTTATAATTTTGCCGATTTTGAGAAAATGCTGAATGAGGCGGTGGAAGATTACAACTCCCAGATGGGTGTCGGCGGCATAGAGGTCAGAGAGTGTGCGCTTTCGGATGGTCTTATCCGAATTTCGATTTGCTATGCGGAGGCAGAGGATTATGAAAAATTTAACGGCGCACAGTTTTTATATGACGAGACGCCCGAGGAAGGCGCGCGGCGTTTTACACTTCCTGCGAATCTGCCGTTAGTGGATGCACACGATCCGGGGAATACGATCGCGCTGAGTGAGCTTGATAAAGAAAAAGGTTACCGTATACTGATCACTGACGATGATTCTAATATTCGAATCCATGGCAGCGATATTTATTATATCGGAGAGGGAGATACACTTGTGGAGGACGGAGAGGTCGCGACATACGGCGAAGCGTCCCTGCATGTGATCATTTATTGATATTACAGATCAGAAGGAGAAAAGACATGGAAAAAACAATGGAGAAAATCGTTGCACTGTCCAAGGCGAGGGGCTTTGTTTATCCGGGTTCAGAGATTTACGGCGGTCTTGCAAACACTTGGGACTTTGGAAATCTCGGTGTGGAGCTCAAAAATAACATCAAGAAAGCATGGTGGCAGAAATTTGTCATGGAGAGCCCTTATAATGTGGGAGTTGACTGTGCGATCCTGATGAATCCGCAGACATGGGTTGCATCCGGGCATCTGGGCAGCTTTTCCGATCCGCTCATGGACTGCAGGGAGTGCCATGAGAGATTCCGTGCAGATAAGATCATTGAGGACTTCGTGGCGGAGCAGGGCATGAAGCTTGACAGTTCCGTGGATGGCTGGAGCCAGCAGCAGATGAAAGATTTTATCGAGGAACATAACATTCCGTGCCCGACCTGCGGCAAACATAATTTTACGGATATCCGTCAGTTTAACCTGATGTTTAAGACTTTTCAGGGTGTGACGGAAGATGCTAAGAATACGGTATATCTCCGTCCCGAGACGGCTCAGGGAATCTTCGTGAACTTTAAGAATGTACAGAGAACCTCCCGCAAAAAGATTCCGTTTGGTATCTGTCAGGTCGGTAAATCATTCAGAAATGAGATCACACCGGGTAATTTTATTTTCCGTGTGCGCGAGTTCGAGCAGATGGAGATGGAGTTTTTCTGTGAACCGGATACGGATCTTGAATGGTTTGCGTATTGGAAAAAGTATTGTATTGATTTCTTAAAGAGTCTTGGCATGAAAGAGGAAGAAATGCGTGTGCGCGATCATGATCCTGAGGAGCTTTCTTTCTATTCCAAGGCGACTACGGATATTGAATTTTTATTCCCGTTTGGGTGGGGAGAACTGTGGGGAATCGCGGACAGAACGAATTATGACCTGACACAGCACCAGACTGTTTCGGGTGAGGATATGTCCTATTTTGACGACAGTAAGAATGAGAAATATATTCCCTTCGTCATCGAACCGTCGCTCGGCGTGGAAAGACTGTTTCTGGCAGTACTCTGCGGCGCTTATGACGAGGAAGAAATTGCAGAGGGTGATGTGCGTACAGTTCTGCATTTCCATCCGGCGCTGGCTCCGGTGAAGATCGCCGTACTGCCTCTTTCCAAGAAATTAAATGAAGGGGCGGAGCCGATTTTCGAAAAGCTCAGCAAAAAATATAACTGTGAGTTTGACGACCGCGGAAATATCGGAAAACGTTACCGCAGACAGGATGAGATCGGGACGCCGTTCTGCATCACCTATGATTTTGATTCCGAGACGGATCATTGCGTGACCGTGCGCTTCCGCGATTCGATGGAACAGGAGCGTGTCGCGATCGAGAAACTGGATGAATATTTCAGTGATAAGTTTGACCTATAATGTTGATATATCAAATCATTTTTGATTTCTTACAAAATTGTCAGATTGACGTAAGATGATGCGATGGTATCCAATACAGCCTTTTTATAGAATAGACTCAGGCAGGGAATTCCGTCCCGCAGGGGGCGGCACACGACAGGAGGTGATTCTATGAAAAGGCTGTTGCACTTTGTAGGTGTTGTCATGATACTGCTGACGCTTACGGGTACGCTGATCATCGGTCATTATGTGATCTCGGGGTACCGGATGTATCAGGATGCCGTGTTTGTGCAGAGTGTTGAGGAAAAAGTAAATGAAATCAGGCATGCGGAAGATTACATAACGTTTGACGAAATTTCAGAAGAGTTCCTTGATGAGCTGATCTGGCGGGAGGACAGAAATTTTTATCGGCATTCCGGGATTGATCTGATGGCAGTGATGCGTGCCGCATGGCACGATCTGCAGGAAGGACGGTATGTGGAAGGCGGCAGTACGATCACGCAGCAGCTTGCCAAGAATCTTTATTTTACAGGGGAAAAGCGACTGGAGCGCAAGATAGCGGAGCTGTTTGTGGCATTTGATTTGGAGCAATTATTTACAAAAGAAGAAATATTGGAATTATACTGTAACGTGGTCTATTTTGGAGAAGGCTGTTACGGGATTGACGAGGCAGCGCGGCACTACTATGGCGTGACAGCGGATGGGCTGGATGAAGAACAGGCGCAGGCTCTTGTGTACACATTAAAATGTCCGGTCTATTATAATCCTAATGCGCGCCTGGCGGCAGGACAATGAATCGATTCATTCAATTTCGAAGCTTTGTGCGGCACCAAAACCTGAGCATTCGCCGCTGCCTAAAAACGGTCGGCATGAGGGGTATCAGTTTGAAAACAGAAGAGATGGTGATATTCATCGGTGTTATCGGGACAGGGATTTTGATCATGGTTCTTATTATATGGTTTGTAAGCACATATCACCGGAGAATGCGGCGGGCATTTCGGGAGCCGGCAGAAACGAGCGGGACGATTTTGGACATTCATGTAAAGCGGGATTATGTTCATCATCCGGAAGCGCCAAATTATGAGCCCTATGTGATCATATATTCTTACTATGCCGGAGGCTGTATGCATGAAACAAGCTTTGAGTGCTCCAACCGAAAGATTGTGCATCCATTGAAGACCGGTGACAGGATCGTGGTGTACTATGACAGGCAGAATCCGGATAATGCTGTGGCAAAGATGCAGACGGAGTGGGAGAAATCTATGTGGTGGAAAATGCTGCTTGGCTTTGCCGTGATCATAATTCCGGCTGTTATCATTACGTATTATGTGACAAATCATACCTAAAGTATGGAAGCATTGGCGGATGTTTTTAATAATGTTTCAAACATTTGAAGCTTAAAATTTTCAATTGCGAGATTTGTGTCTGCGCGCTGCAAAGCCATAAACGTCAAAGCTATAAATGTTTAAGACATTTATGGCTAGACACAAACTTGTTTATGCGCAAAAAGCAGCGCAGAAATGGAGACAACTATGAAGAAGAAAAGGAAAGGTTTGCGCTTGGTCGGATTCTTGGTACTGGTTTGGGGTGTAGTGATTTTGCTGCGCAGATCCGGTAAAGATATCCGTATCAGAGATTATTTATGAAATTTCATAAATTTTGCCAAAAAATTGTCAGATATAAGTGGAAATATATACAAATTTGTGGTATAATTTACCCATCTGTGCAGGGAAAATAGATCCTGCATCCGGGCGAAGGAGGTTCGGCCGGTTATCATTATAATGTTCAAAGGGGGACATGCAGAATGGCAAAATGGGTTTACCTATTTAAGGAAGGCAACGCAGATATGAGAAATCTTCTCGGCGGCAAGGGCGCGAATCTTGCCGAGATGACAAATCTGGGACTTCCTGTACCACAGGGATTTACGATCACGACAGAGGCTTGTACGAAGTATTATGAGGATGGCCGTAAGATCAATGATGAGATCATGGGACAGATCATGGATTATATCGACCAGATGCAGGAAATTACCGGCAAGAAGTTTGGCGATAAAGAAAATCCCCTTTTGGTATCCGTCCGCTCCGGCGCGCGTGCGTCCATGCCCGGTATGATGGATACGATCTTAAACCTCGGCTTAAACGAAGAAGTTGTTGAGGTTCTTGCCAAGAAGTCGGGCAATCCCCGCTGGGCGTGGGACTGCTACCGCAGATTTATCCAGATGTATTCCGATGTCGTCATGGAAGTCGGAAAGAAGTACTTTGAAGAACTGATCGATCGTATGAAGCTGGAGCGCGGCGTGAAGCAGGATGTAGAGCTGACCGCAGATGACTTAAAGCAGCTTGCGGATCAGTTCAAGCAGGAATATAAGAGTAAGATCGGTAAGGATTTCCCGAGCGATCCGAAGGAGCAGCTTGTCGGAGCAATCGAGGCCGTATTCCGTTCCTGGGACAACCCCCGTGCCAATGTATACCGTCGTGACAACGACATTCCGTACAGCTGGGGTACAGCGGTCAACGTGCAGATGATGGCATTTGGCAATATGGGCGATACGTCCGGTACCGGCGTTGCATTTACGAGAAATCCGGCAACCGGTGAGAAGCAGCTGATGGGTGAGTTCTTATTGAACGCACAGGGCGAGGACGTCGTTGCAGGTGTCCGCACGCCGCAGCCGATCGAGCAGCTCAAGCAGATCATGCCGGAGGTTTACGAGCAGTTTACGGAAATTTGCAATAAATTAGAGAACCACTACCGTGATATGCAGGATATGGAGTTTACGATCGAGGACCGTCATCTGTATATGCTTCAGACGAGAAATGGTAAGCGTACGGCAAAGGCAGCATTAAAGATTGCCTGCGATCTGGTAGACGAGGGAATGATTGACGAGAAGAAAGCTGTCAGCATGATCGACCCGAGAAACTTAGATTCCCTGCTCCATCCGCAGTTTGATTCCTATGTGATCAGCAAGGCGGTTCCGGTTGCGAAGGGACTTGCGGCTGCACCGGGTGCGGCATGCGGTAAGATCGTGTTTACTGCAGAAGATGCCAAGAGATGGGCTGCGAAGGGAGAAAAGGTCGTTCTTGTCCGTTTGGAGACTTCCCCTGAGGATATTGAAGGCATGAAGGCGGCGCAGGGTATCCTGACCGTGCGCGGAGGTATGACAAGCCATGCGGCAGTTGTTGCCCGCGGTATGGGCGCGTGCTGTGTATCCGGCTGTTCTGCGATCGCCATGGACGAAGCGCATAAGATCTTCCGCATTGGGGAGCAGGAGTTCCATGAGGGCGATATCATTTCGTTCGACGGTACGACCGGAAATATCTATGACCGTGCGATCCCGACCGTGGATGCGACCATTGCGGGTGAGTTTGGACGCATTATGGAGTGGGCGGACAAGTACCGCACGTTAAAAGTCCGCACGAATGCGGATACGCCTGCAGATGCGCGGAAGGCAAGAGAGCTTGGCGCAGAAGGTATCGGCTTATGCCGTACCGAGCATATGTTCTTTGGCGGACATCGTATTGACGCATTCCGTGAGATGATCTGTTCCGATACGCTCGAAGAAAGAGAAGAAGCGCTTGCGAAACTGTTACCGCTTCAGCAGGGAGATTTTGAGAAGTTGTTTGAGGCGATGGAAGGCGACCCTGTTACCATCCGTTTCCTTGATCCGCCTCTGCATGAGTTTGTTCCGACTGAGGAGGAAGATATCAGGAAGCTTGCAGATGCCAAAGGCAAGACGATGGATGAGATCCGCAAATTTATCGCAACGCTGCATGAAATGAACCCTATGATGGGACACAGAGGATGCCGTCTGACTGTTACGTTCCCTGAAATCGCGAGAATGCAGACGCAGGCAGTTATCCGTGCGGCGATCAACGTACAGAAGGCGCATCCGGAATGGAGTGTAAAGCCGGAGATTATGATCCCGCTGATCGGTGATGACAAAGAGTTAAAATATGTCAAGAAAAACGTGGTGGAGACCGCAGACGCAGAAATCGCAGCGTCCGGCATCGACTTAAAGTACGAAGTCGGCACGATGATCGAGATTCCGAGAGCTGCGCTGACCGCAGGCGATCTTGCGAAAGAGGCGGAGTTCTTCTGCTTTGGTACGAACGACTTGACGCAGATGACATATGGCTTCTCGCGTGATGATGCGGGCAAGTTCCTTGAGGCATATTACAAAGCGAAGATTTTTGAAAACGATCCGTTCGCAAAACTTGACCGCAACGGCGTTGGTCTCTTAATGGAGATGGCGATCAAAAAGGGCAAGGAGACAAGACCGACGATCCACTGCGGTATCTGCGGTGAGCACGGCGGCGATCCGTCCTCCGTTGAGTTCTGCCATAATATCGGACTCGATTATGTATCCTGTTCGCCATTCAGGGTACCGATCGCAAGACTGGCGGCGGCACAGGCGGCAATTCAGAAATAATGCCATAGGAATTTGGGTACTAACAGGC